>Ga0209600_1000669_pt1 | contig 26028 bp, 31 predicted proteins | sample COGITO_mtgs_1104_FD_185518 | JGI IMG/M metagenome (GOLD analysis project Ga0209600, IMG submission 185518) | Pelagic marine microbial communities from North Sea - COGITO_mtgs_110421 (SPAdes) (version 2) | ecosystem: Environmental > Aquatic > Marine > Epipelagic ... | reverse complement strand
AAATGATTTATTAGACCAATCTTTAGAATCATGGAAAAAATATTTTAAAGATTGGGAAATTAAAATATTAAATAAAAAAACAATTAAAAATTATAAACTCTTGAAACCTAAGAATTATAATCAATTAACACCAACAATTAAATCCGATGTAATACGTTTAAATTTATTATATCAATATGGTGGTCTTTGGTTGGATAGAACTATTATTATTAATAAACCAATAACATGGTTAAAAAAATATGAAAAATATTCATACTTTTCATTTTTATATAATAAACAAAAAGCAATCGAAAATTGGTTTTTAATGGTTCCTAAAAAAAATAATAAATATATTAAATTATGGTTAGATACTTTTATTGATATATTAAATACAAAACCTTATGAAAATCATGTTGCTTATGAATGTAAATGTATGGACAATACAAAATATTATATGATGTATCAAGCTTATTGTTATTTATTAGATTCAAATAAAGATTTTAGAAAAAATCATGATAGTATTCCATTTAAAAAATTTTCAAATTTTAATAATAATTTATTTTATTTTTTTTATTCAACATCTTTTATTGAAGATATTGATAAACAACCTCATGAATTAACAAAATTTATAAAATTAGATAGATATATATACAATTATAAAGATATTGTTTTATTTATTATTATTATTGTTATTTGTTTTGTTTTAATAATAAATTCTTATAAAAGAATTCAAAATTATTTTAAATATACAAATTTTGTAAATGTTTTAGTAAATAATTTTATTAGAAATTAGAAATATCAACTATAAATAATAAAAAATAAAATATATAATATATATGAATCAAAATCAAATTATTAAATCTTCTTATCATTTATTTGCTTTTTTATTTTTAATTATATTAGCTTTTACATTAAAAACTAATAGCTATATTAAATTAGGTCTCATTTTTATTGCTATTTTCCATGCTTATGATGTTTGGTGGTTCTTTAATAATACTAGTAACGCACCCATATAAATATTTTATTCTGTTTATAATATAACAAAAACAATTTGAACATGAAAAATAAGAATCTAAAAATAAACTATAAGGAAAAATATTATGAATTGTATTTTCATAAAATATTTTAGAATCTTCTTTTGGTAAAGTATTATTTTCAATATTTTCTTCAATATTTTCTTCTATAATATTAAACTTTTCAGTAATATTTTCTTCATTATTATAAATATTATTTTCTTTATTTATATTAATCTTCTTTCCTGTTATAAAATTAAACATATTTGTTCCATCATATATTAATCTTTCTTCATTTATATTCAAACAAAAATCATATTCATTATCTTCATTATTCATAATTAATTGTTTTATTATTTAATCATATAATTATTAATATTAATATTTTTTTATATAACATAATTAATTATTATTTAATAAATTTACTATTTATTATTTTATATTTTTACCAAGGATAACCATGATGTTTATCTATAATAACTTGATTATTTTTATTTATAATTACTGGAGTACGACCGTATTTATCAATATTATTAGGATTAAACTTATTTATTTCTTGAAATAATTCAAAACTAAAATTATCTGTATTATAAATACCTTTATTAAATCTATTTTTATTATTATAATCTAATATTATTTTATACATTTGCTCACAATATGTAAGATAATTTATAAATTTAATATTTATAAATAAATTATCCATATACATAAATTTATATATAATTTTTTTTATTATAAAATTATTAGGAGGTACTGCTATAAAACCTTGAAACATACTAGATTGATTTAAAAAATTTATAATTTCAGTATTTTCTAACGATAGTACTGTGTAAAACTTATTTTTTTTTTCATTTATAATATTATCTAAATTTGTTAATAATCTTAATTTTATATCCATATAAACACCACCATAAATATATAAAAAACAATATCGTAATAAATCCGCTTTATGAGCACCTAATCTAAGTTTATTAAATTTATCTACAAAAATAGAACCAAAATATTTATTTAAAAATAATAATGCTTCTTTATCATTATATATAACTATTTTATAATTATGAGCATATTTATTTAAATTTTCATATATATTTTTCGGTATTTTATTTTTATTATGATACGTTAAAAAAACTATATTTGGTATTTTATTTTTATTATAAATATTATTTTTATCAATTTTATAAAATATATAATCTAATTTTTTTTTTATAGTATTATTTTCATAATAATGAATGTAATTATATCTACATGTTATATATATTAAAAATATTAATATCATTAGTAATATTAATAAAATTAAATAATTTATTATTTTCAACATACTATTAATAACTTATATATTTTTTCGTCTAAATTTTTATTCTTATTTCCTTTTCATTATTATATGAGTTTAAATGAAAATAATGTCATTTTAGGAACTATGAATATTGCTTTAGAACATTCTTCTAATAAAGATGAAAATATGTACAAAGAAATAATTCACACTTATTTAAGAAATAATGTGAATCCAATTTTAGATAGTGCTTATTTTTATGGAAACACAAAAACAGAAGAAATTTTAGGAAATATTTTAAATGATTTACCAGCGGACTTGAAATTTCCTAAATTAACAACAAAAGCAAATCCATGGTTTGAAAATGATTTTAGTACTGGAAAACTAGGTCAATTAAGCAAAGAAAATTTATTTCGTCAATTAACTTGCTCATTAAATAATCTTAAAATAGATAATGTTTATACTTTTTTTTTACATTGTCCCGATTATGAAACTCCCATTGTTGAAACATTAGAGATTTGTAATGAATTATATAGAAAAGAAAAATTTGAAAAATTTGGTTTATCTAATTTTTCTTTAGACCAAACTAAAAATGTATTTAGTATTTGCGAGCAATACGGATATGTAAAACCTAAAATATATCAAGGTATGTATAATATTATTTGTAGAAAAGTCGAAGAAATATTTCCATTTTTGGAAAATAATAATATGGATTTTTGGGGTTATAATCCATTAGCTGGTGGATTATTAACTGGAAAATATAGAAATAATAATATTAATTCCTTTGATTCGCGATTTAAAAATAATTCTATTTATCAAAATATTTTTTATAAACCTGAAATCAATCAAATGCTTGAACAATTATGGGATTCTGATGAAAAATTGTATATTGAAAAAGCTATGTTATGGTATAAACAAAATTCTTTATTAAGACAAAATGATTCTATTATTTTAGGTGTTTCATCTGCTGAACAATACAACAAAAATATGATTTGTTTGAAAAATGAAAATAATTATAATTTTAAAGATTTATATATGAGTTTTTATAATGTTTATAAATTAAATCGGGAATTTACTCCTAATTATTTTTATTAAATTATTTGTTTTTTTTTGTTTAATTTTGTTTTTTTTGTATTATTGTTTTTATTATTTACGATTCTTCATCATCATAATCATCATCAGAATAATCCACAAAGAAATCTAACATAATATTTTCTTGAATCAAGACTTCATAATCAATAATATCATGATTTAAACAAAACTGTGTTATTTTTTTTTCAGGTATATAAAAAACAATGTTAGTTGGAATTGTTTCATTATTAGTTTCATAATAACTTCTAATTAACTCTTTCCAATCATAATTTTTCATATTTTCCTTCAATTTTGAATTGGTTTTTCCCCATGTTTTTATGGTTTCCAATAATTCATCATTCTTTTTTTCTTTCACATTTTTAATATGTGCCATGAAATTTTGAATGGTAATATAATCAATAGTAAAATAATTCATTCTATTAGTATCTGTGCAATTGTTTTCAATAGGATGAAATACATATTCTTTTTTTAACGAACGAGGATGTTCAATAAAATACTGACTTAAAATGATTATATATTGATGAAGACTTAATTTTGAATTATTTTGGTCTTCAATTTTATTTTGTTTTAATATTTTATTTAATAAAATATCAGATATTTCTCTTTCATTTTCTATTTTTTCAATTTCATCTATTTTTTCTTGAATTTCATGTTTTGAAATGATGTGATACCCAAATGAAGTAATCGGTGATTCTCCATTTGGTGGAAAAAAATAATCAAAGTTTTTTATAGTAATTTTATTTTTACTTAAAAACAAGGAAATATGAAAAATCCATATTTCTTTAGAACACAAATGTGTTGAAACTTTATTTAATTGCATATATCTTTCTGTATTTTTGATAATGTGTTTAGTTTTTTTATTTTCTTTCATAAATAGTTCATAATTAGTAGCCAATTCAGGAGAAACTTCCACTTTTGGAAACAATAAATCAAAATTCGGGTTATTTGTATTATTTAAAAAACCCGAAAATACAGTAGTTTCAATAGGGTTTGTCCATGAAATATTTAATTCTTCTGCTTTATTTTTAAATTTTAATGCTTTTTCACCTGCATTTAAACAATTTGTTTCTAGATTTTTTTCTAACATTTCCTTTGTTTCCCAAATAAAATTTAGTAATTCACCTTCATTATGGTCATCATTTCTATAATATGTATCATCACGAGGATTGTAACTAAATTGTTTTCCTCCATCATGTTTTTTATAGTAATTTTCAACAAAATTTAATAGTTGTTTCTTAAAATCTTTTTTCATTGATTCATCGCGTTCTACAGCTTTAATTAGTTTTTCCATTTTTTTATGATTATATAAATAATTATTGTTTATACTTGAATTTGGCTTAAAAATCAATTTTTATTTTATTTTTTTAGATTGTAAAAAGAACAATTTTCGGGAAATAATGGTCTATATAATTGGGCACTTACTTTAAAAGAATCTACTTCATCATCCCAATAAGTCTCCGCTTTACGAGGTGTTTCAAATTTAATTGTTTTCTTATAAAAATCAATTCCAATAAAAATAATATCCAAATTTAATTCTTTAGCTATTACCCAATATCCTTTACGTAAATTTTCTGTATAGTTACGTGTTCCTTCTGGTGATAAATAAAGTATATAATTATTCTTATATGTAATTTCTTCAATAATTTGATTAACTAATCCTGATTTATTTTGCTGTACTTCAATGAGTTTTATTTTTTTATCAAAAATACTCATAAATGGAGATGTTAAATATTCATATTCTTGTTTCATTAATATATAATTATTGAATTTTTTATGTAAATAACCATAATAAATAAACATTCCTATTATAAAATCATAAATGGATGTATGTGTGCTTATTAAAATAGATCTACTTGGTATGTTTTTTATTGATGTGCGGTCAATTTGAAAACCTAGTAAAAATAATAATATTCTATATACATATTTATTTGTATGGTACATAAAGTAAAAAATAAGAAATCCTATTAAAATGAAATTCATATATATATATGGCTTTTTATTTTTAAATATTTATATAAAAAAAAATTGATACCTCCTAAAGAATTTTATTACAATTGTGAAATTCAGCAAAAACAAATATGAATTTTAATTACTTTAAAAGAATCCAGATGATGCTGCTGATCATAGCAGCTTTTGGATTGAACAGACAACAAATGTTTAGCCTGTTAAAACAGATGTTTCAAATGCCACAGGAGCAGTCCCTTGAGTTACTGGAATATCTTGTAAAAGAACACAACTCGTTATTCTTCCAGGTCTTAAACCAGCTGAACACTGAGCAACAAGTTGTAGTAAATGCTGCAGACAATGGTAAATACCATTTGGCAGCAAAATTCATGCTACTAGGTTGCAATAATCTGGTGGATGGTAGGAGGTCGTTTGACCTCTTAACAGAATTTCAGAAGGAGAAAGTTTCCCTTCATTACACAATTTTGTGTAATGAACAAGTCTCTCTGATGAAAGAAAGTGGAAGAAAGTGGAAGAAAAGTGAATGTTTCCATTTCGGAGATCGCTATTAATCACTATAATAGCTTTCATAAATGTCAGTTATTATATTGACTAATAGCGATGAAATCGATGATGATTAAAGTGAATAAATTCACTTCAAATCCATTCAAATTATAATTCTATTTTTTATGTACAATAAGCTTTTTATTTATTTTATTGTAATTTTGCGTTAAACTTACATCTTTTGCTTTTAATAATTCCATACGTATTTTTTCTCTTTCTTTGTTTTTCTTGTCTAATTGTATATATTTCATTTTTTCTTGTTCATTTGGTTTATAACTCATTTTTGAACGCTCACTTTCATATTCATCTACATTTCTATATTTTTTTATTTTTACTTTATCCGGATTAATCAATAAATTATCCTCATAATATGCCTGTTTTATATCTGTATATCCTAAATTAGCATCTTGTACTGAACCAAAACCACCTTGAAAATCTTGTCCTAATTCAACTGCATTTAATGTTCCTTGTGTGTTTAATGAAAGAGGCTCTTGGAATTCAACTATTGCTTGTGATTTTTTATCTTTAATTTTGTTAAAATGTTCATTAAATATTTGATTGCTAACTTTACTATTAAAAAAAGGTTTTTTTTCATCGACATCTTTTTCATTTTTCAATAAATCACCATATCCTTGGTCAGTTTCATCTTCTAATTTAAATGTATCAAATATTTCATTAAATTTATTAATATTAAAATTATCTTTGTCAATATGCATATTTATCATTCCATCATTATAGGATTCATATTCTTTTTTTGTCACATCTTGAGTTGTTTTAATTTCTATTTCTTGAGTTTCTTCAGCTTTATGTAATAAATAAATATAAGATTGATTGACAACATTAAATAAATTTTCATATTTAGGTCCTGCTTTATCAGGATGATATTTTAAGGCACATCTTTTATATGATTTTTTAATATTATTAACATTTAAATCACCATGTTCTAATCCCAAAATATCCCAAGGATCATAATTTTCCTCAAATTCTGATATTTTTTCTTCTAATGTATGTCTTCTTTTTTCATGATAATCATAAAATTCATCTTTTTGCTTTTTTATATTTTCCTCAAATTCACTTTTTTCGGTTTCTATTGAAGTTCTATATTCATTTACTTGGTCATTAAAATTATTTGGATTAAATTTAATATTATCAAAATTAGGCTTTGGACTCGACATTAACGCATTCGAATTTGTTGGACGTTCTAAATAATTAGTATGATCTAAATAATCCGTTTTATTTTGTACCATTGTTCGATTCACTAATGCATCATTTAAATCACTGTTTTTTGTTTTTATTTCATAATTATAATTAGAAAAATCATTGTATTGTGAATCATTTTGTATTGATATATTTTCACGTTTCAATAATTTCTGTCCATAATTATTTAAATTATTTTGCTGATTTTGTTGTTGATTTTGTTGATTTTGTTGATTTTGTTGGTTTCGATGTTGTTGATTTCTAGGTTGTTGGTTTCGATGTTGTTGATTTCTAGGTTGATTTCGTTGTTGAGTTTCTAAAACTTTTTTCTTTTTTAAAACCTTTTTTTGATTTGGAACAGATTCCTGATTTCCCATATATTTATTTATAATTATTTTTTTAAGTTTTATTTAATTTATTTTATAATATTATGAATGATTTAATATTTTATAAAAAATCTGCATCTATTCACAAATCTATAAGTAAGAAATTAATAGAAAAAGTTATAAAAACAGGTATTAGTATAAAAGATTTAACATTTTTTATTGAAAAAGAAATAAAGAAAAAAGTAAAATATAATAAATTAAATCCAATGAATGGTGGAATTCCTTTTCCTCCAATGATTAGCGTAAATAATGTTATTGCTCATCAAACATATACGAATGACACAAATAACACAAATGAAACCACAAAAGAATATGTAATTAAGAAAAATGATTTAATTCGATTTGATTATGGTGTGCATATAAATGGTTATATAACTGATAGTGCTTTTACTTATAGTTGTTCTAATAAATATGATGACTTTTTAAATGTTTCTAAAAAAATAACACAAAAAGGAATATCTTTAGTAAAAGTGGATACATATATTTCGGATTTTGGTGAATTAATGGACGAATACATACATAGCAAACAATTTGAATATAATGGAAAAATTTATAATTGTAAAATTATAAAAAATTTAAATGGTCATAATATAAAAAGATATCATATTCATGGAGGTCAAACTTTACCATGTATTAAAAATAATATAAATGATAAAATTAATAATAATACTGTATATGCTGTTGAACCTTTTATTTGTGGATTAAATGATTATGCGTTTAGTTCAAATCATAGTTCCAGTTATCATATAAATTATGATAAATATAAAAATCAAGATTTGAAATTTGAAAATAGAAAATTATTATTTGATTTAAAAAAACAATATAAATTTTTTGATTTTTGTACTAGATATGTATTTGATGATTTACAAATTCATATGAATCAATTACAAAATTTAATTGCTAAACATTATATACTTCCAGAAAGTAGTTTTATTGTTAAAAAAAAAGATATTGTTTCACATTTTGAACATAATGTTTATGTAAATGAACATAAAAATATATTTTTAACTAAAAATAAATATTATTGAAATAAAATAAAAGTGCAGTATATTTAATGTTTTCTTATAATTTATTTAGCTAATTGACATACAACTGCACATCTTTTTCCACTATGAAAAGGTTCTGGTTTATGAAATAATTCTCCATCAAATATAACTGTTTTAGTAAATAAATCAGAATAAGTATTTGGTTCAATTATTATTGTTTTCTCATAACTACAATATGTTTTTTCATAAAATATTAACTCACCTCCTTTGCAATTTGTATTTAAATAAATAATAATTGTGTAACTATTATTTGAAAATGCACTATTAATATCTTGATGTATAGCAAAATGGTTAGTTATCATATTAATTAATGAATTTCCGTATATAAATTCAATATTTGTTTTTTTTTGATATTCATTAAATTTTATATTATTTTCATTTAATAATCCATATAATGCTTGCTCTAAAATATCATAATATGGACATATGAAATCAGTATCAGTATAACAACAATTTAATATTGATGTTATTGATGTTTTTTGATTTTTTTTTACATTTATAGTTTCTGTTTTTCCATCTATAAAGCCATATTCACTCATTATTTCATTATATAAATCAGTAAATAATGTAACAAAAGATGTTTTATTTTCTACTATTAATTCTAATAAGTTATTATTATGTATGATTTTTTTACTCATTTTAAAAATATAATTACTATATAATATTGTATTTTTATGATTATTAATCAATTTTTTTATTATAAAAATAAATATTATTAAAAAATTTTATTTTTATATTGATGTTTATTTAGATTTTTATTTAGATGTACTTTTATAATAAATAAAAATAAAATATGAATTATATATATGGATATAATTATTGCGAATAAAGCAATATTAGCATTATTTTTTTTATATTTAGTTATGTTTGGTTCAATATTAATTTCATTATTAAATTGTGAATTACAAAGATTTATTTTACATAACAATATAATTAAACATATTATTATATTTTTATCTATTTTTATATTTACATTTATTTTAGATTGGTACTCACCTTCTTCCTTGGTTTTAAGTAATAAAGAAAAAAATGAAATTAATGAAATAAATAAAATTAATGAAAAATATGAAAATAAAAGTAAAAATAAACAATATAATTATATAATTGAATCAATTAAATATACATTTTTAATTTATATTTTATTTATTTTATCATCAAAACAAGAAAAAATATTTATGTATATATTTATTATTTTATTATTCATTATTATTATTTTATACATTATTTATTTAATTAATATTCATTATTATAAAATAAATCAAGATGATTTGAAAACATTTTTTATTCATAAAAGTAATTTTACTAAAATTTTAAACTCAAAATATAATTTAAATCCATCATTAATCCATAAATTATTTATAATACATAATATATTATCAATACTTTATATTGTTTTACTTATTTCTTTATTAGTTGGTTTTTATTTTTACGCATTGAAACAACAAAAAGAAAAAAAAAATAATTTTAATTGGATAACTTTTATTTTTGGAATAACTAAATGTAGAAATGTTTAAATTTTTATACTATTTTTATTTTTATTTTATCAAACATATTTGTTTCAGTTGGATAAAAATAAAGTTGTATTTTTATTTTATCATAAACCTTATATTCATAAAATATATTATTTATTATATAACTTATTTTCTTATTTTCATTATTTTCATTAGCATAAGTTGGTTGATAATTAGTTAAAAATTTGTAAGGAAATAAAATATGCTGAACTTCTATTTTTTCATTTATAATATATAATTTTAATTTATTCTTTTTTATTTGTAATATATAAGCTTCTGTTTCTAATATATCATTATTATGTTGATGAATAAAGTTCAATAAATTTTGTGTTATGTAAAACTTTTTTAATTTTTTTTCATAATTATTATAATTTTGTACTATTTCACTTATTTCTTCTTTATTTTGAATGTTTAATTTATTAGTAATTAAATATTGATTATAAAAATCAATACAACGTCTTATTGGTGATGTAAAATGCGTATAATATGAATCATTGAAATTTGAATGTTTATATTTATCTGATTCTTCTTTTTTATATAGTTGATAAGTTGCTGATTGTTGTTGATATTGATGAATAATTTTATTTAAAATATTATCATTACTTTTAAAACTTGATTCTTTTTCCTCAAATACTCTTAAAATAATATTTTCAAAATTGTTTTTTATTAAATGATTTGCTATTATTTTATTTGCTTCAATCATCCATTTTTCCACAATACTATGTGAATCTAATGTTGTTTTAAAATAGTATTCTGATAATTTTATCCAATCTTCATATTTATTTACTTGATTTTTCTGATTTTTCTGATTTTTCTCTGAATTATTAAAATATTTTTCTTGAAAATCATCATAATCATAATTTTTAGTAATATATACAATATTTTCTTTTATTTCATAATTTATATAATTGTAATTTATATAATTGTAATTTATATAATTGTAATCTAAATCAAATTTTATTAGTATTGAAAGGGATTTTCTATAATTTTTCTGTAATAATGAACATAGATTTTCACTGTATATATCAGGAATAAGGTTTATATTTTTGTATGTATAAATTGTAGTAAATCTTTTCATAATGTTCAATAAATATTCGTGGAGAAAATTTTGAGGAAATGCTATATGAATTCCAATTTCATAATAATTTTCATTTTTGCTAAAATGAAAACCATCATCTAAATCTTTTGAACCTTTTGGGTCAATAGTAAAAATTTTATAATCACTTTTTTTATTTTTTTGTAGTTGTTCTATAATTGATATATCTTCATTTATTTTATCTTTAGGTATATTCATTTTTTTTTGAAATACTTGATAATGATGTAAGAATGCATTTAATTCATTTTCTTTATTTGATGTACTTCCAATAATATCAATTAAATCTCCATATGGATAATCACTATTTGTTTCCCAACATCGAAATTTAATAATTACATAAATGGAATGTGTATATTTATTCGTATTTAATCCTACATAAAATTTTTCATATTTTTTATTCAATGGTTGAAAAATATGATAAATTTTATTATTGATTTTCATTTTATGAATAGCATTTAAATTAATAATTCCAACAATAGTTTGTTGATTTCTTTCTTTAATATTGATTACTTTATTGTCTTTTATATAAACTATATCTCCGTGTAAAGCACGGTTATTTGTTATTTCTTTTTCATTAGCATAATATAAATTATCTATTTTATGAATTACACTATAATCTGTTTCTGATTTTATTGTTTCATATTGTTCATAATAATTCATATTTTATTTATTGTTATTGTTTAAACATTTATATTATAAATTTATTAATATGTTTTTAAATAAATATTTTTTAACATTATAATATTGAATACATTTTTATATTATGAATAATAAAAGAAAATAAAAAGTTATTAAATTATTTAACTACTTTTTTTAACCATGATTTCGGCACAGTTTGCCATTCTACTCATTTCTTTCCTCATATTTCTTAAATTTTTATTAACACCAATTAATTCAGTATGAAGTAAGCTAATATATTCAAGAATATTATTTCCATGTTCATCTTCAAGAAGAGTACATAATCCTTTGTAATAATCATTATCGGATAAATCAATGGCTACTTTGTTTTCAATAGCAGACATAGTTTCACTTCCTTCTTCATCATCATCTTCATCGTCTTCATCATCTTCGTTATCATCATCGCCATCATTAGATGAATCATTCATTACTTCTTCATCATCACTATCAATAGCACTTATAACTGGTTCGACAATTTCATCAGCATTAATTTCCTCAACTTCATCTTGAGGTTCTTGGGTTTGTTCTGGTTCTTTAGTAGAATTTTTAGATTGGGACATATTATAAAAATATATAAAGTATCTTCTTTAAGTATATTTTTAATTTTTTATTATTCATGAATTATAAATTATAAATTAATTATTTTTGAATTAAATATTCATTATATCTAAATTAAAAAATAAATGAATTATAAAATAAAATAAAGCTACTACTAAAATAAATATAATTATTTTTTTAGAAAATAAATGTATATATACATTTAAATCAATTAATTTAGGTTTTGGATAATTATAAATAGTACTATTGGAATCTAATTGAATAATATTAGAAATATTATATTTTTTTTTATTTATAATTAATTTTATATTTTCAAGCATATTAAAAGAATAGATAAATATTTAATCAAAAAAACATGTATATAATATTTTTGTATAATATGAAATAATAGCTAAAACAACTAATAAAAATGACAAATAAATTATTTTTTTATTTCTATTTTTTACATTTAAATCGAATAATTTATTATTATAAAAATAAAGTAAAATAATTAATATGATATAAATTGAAATTACATAAGTAAGATCGAATTTCATTACTATTTTATAATTAGATTATAATTTATCTTTTTTAATGCATATTTTTAAAAATAAATATAATAATAAAGTAGATATAATATGAAAAATATTAATATTAAAATACAGAATATAAATGATTATCTAATTATTATTTGTTTATTTATTTTACTATTTGTTATATTTTATTTTTTTAATTTAAAATTAAATACAAAAAATACAAAAAATACAAAAAATACAAAAAATACAAAAAATATTCAAGAAAATTTTTTAACTTATTTTATTCCTTTTAAAGATAAAAGTTCAAGTTTATTAAATGATTTTTATAATAATCAAGATTATGATAAAAATTATTTTAAACATAAATTCGATTTTAATGAAATTTATATGTATTCATCAGATAATGCTTATAGATTTTTTGATGAATATAATAAAAGATTAATTGAAAAATCAATGATCTATAAATCAAATTTAATAAAGTTAAATGATTATAATGAAAGTATAAATAATTTATTAAAAAATAATAATTCTATATCCAATATTAGTCTACCTATATATTTAAATAAATCTGAAATTAATATAAATGATATAAATTTAATAGCTAATTTAAATAATACTTATTTATTAAGTATTACAAAATTAAAATATAATATTTTTAATATTATTGATATTTCATATGATACTAAAATAGGAATCTTAAATGAAAAAAATACTATTTATTTTTATTATAAAAAATTATTTGATGATTTAAATATGAAAATGAATAAAGAAAACTTTGTAATTTATGATACTCTGCAAGAATTATATAATGGATTAAAAAATGATGAAGTAAAAATAATATTATATTTTAGTGAATTACCTAATAATGAATTAAATACATTTATTGATTATGATTTCAATAACCAAATTATTATATTACCATTTGAATTAAATAATAAATTAGGAAATTTATTTTTTCTTAAGAATGATTTTAGTAAAATTACTTATTTTGATTTAAATAAAATTACTCAATCTTATTTACCTAAAAAATTTGGAAATAATTATTATTTTATTTATAAACCAACTATAAAATTATTAACTTTAAAAGAAATTTTAGTATGTAATAAAAAAATAAGTGATTCATTAGTAAAAGATATTTTTGATTTTACATTTGAATATCAAAAAGTATTTGGAAATAGTTCTTATCAAATAAATAAAATTGAACCTTCTTCTGATTTAATAAAATATATTCCATATCATCCTGTTGTTTTAAAAAGATTTAGACATTTTGGTTATATATCAAATGAAGATTCAGGAAATTGTAAATATTTTGTTGGAGTAAAAGAATGCACAAAAGAGGTTCTAGAAAATAATGGTATGTATGATAAATAAATTATATAAATAAATATTAAACAAGTTCTTTTGTTTTATAAAATTCTTGGTTATAATTATTAATTCTAGGAATAGTATCATTTTTAAATGCATAATCTGGTGATTGAAAACTTTTTTTACCAAATTGTTCTTGACAACAATCATCAATTGATGTTGATAATAAATTAAAATTATCTTTTTTACAATTATAACAAAGAGGACTGTAATTCTTGTTATAACTATAAAAATGATAACCAATATTTTTCATATTAACTGGTAATTGACATTTTCCATTTATACAACCTCCAAATTCATTTTTATAATTTTTATTTGATTGATAAAATGGACATTCATCATTTTTTTCACATGGTTTATCATAAACACCAACTGCTTTAGGTCTTCCAAAAGGGTCTAAAGCAGATTCACATAAAGTTTTATTATTATAATTTAAAAATGTATTTGATGAATCAGGGTCTGTATTAAAACAAGCATATGCTGAATCAAGTGCATTTAATTTTTTTTTATTATCAACTATATCAATTACTTTATCAATATCATCAAGTCTAGGTTGGAAATCATTGAAATTTTTGTTTAAAACGAAAAAATCCGTAGGCTTATTTTTATCATAGCCAGGTGTGTTTAAAAATTCGGAATTTATATTTACTCCCATAAATTCAGTATTTATTATTATTGGATTATTTTGATTATTTTTATTTTGATTATTTATATCTAAATATCCTTGGTAAGCAAAACTATTAATATAATAATTATATTCTTGAAATAAATTCACTTGAATAACAAATATAGGTTGATTTGGATTTTTATTGATATATTTTATATCAATGATTTGATAACTATATAATTGGTATTCTAATTTTCCTGAAATAATAATATCTCTTTTACTCATGACTTTAATTTGTTCTTTATTTATTCTTTTTAAAAATTCATTGTTTAATATATTAACTTGCGGAATTGGACTTTGGATTTGTTTAAAATTATTTAATTGTGTTGGATTATATTCATTAAATCTTTTAATATCTGTTTCTTTATTCATTGTTGTAATGAAAAAATCTACTTTATATAAATAATCTAATTTTTCTTTATTTATTGGATTAATAATTAATTTTTCTGTTGTTTTATCATTATATATATTTTTATTTATATTTGATTCTTGATTATTTAAATAAGATGCCAATTCTTTAAAATTAATTAATCCAAATTTATAAATATGATTCCCAAATCCTGCTTCTTGTGGAAGTTTTAATTGATCTCCTTTTATTGGAATTGGTTCATTTAAATTTAATATACTATTTGATTCATTTGAAAACTTTTTCCAATATTTATCACAATTACTGTTTGTTATATCTGATTGTGGTTTAAATGATAAATCTGCTTTAAAGAAATTATCCTCTCCTTGATTATTAGTTGGAGGGACTTTACAATAATGTTCATTTATATTTAGATTCATAGATAATATAGAAAAAACTAAAAATATAGTAATCAATATAATAAGTAAATACATCAACTATTATAAAAGTATAAAAAAAATATATGATTCGTTTGTTTTTATATTATTTACAATTTTTCTATTTCCTGAAAATAATTATTTTATTGTTTTGATTGATTAACTTAAAATAATTTTTATTTTGCAGATATTTATTAATATCAATATTATTAAGTTCAATAATATTTTTATCTCTTATTTTTCTTTTTAATTTTTTTTCTGATATCCCATCTTTTGGAATATATTTAAATAATAATTTATAATTTTTTATCTCATTTTTCTTTTGTGTTGATGTAATTAAATTATTTTTATTATTTTGATTTTGATTTTGATTTTGATTTTGATTTTGATTTTGATTATCAATATAATCATTTATTTCATAATAATTTGAACTTTTATTTATTATACTATCAGAAGTTTGTCCAAATAATCCAAAAACATCAAATTTTTTATTATATTTATGTACCTTTTCTATTAAAGGTATATAATCTTTATCACAACCAATTAATATAAATTTATCAATATGTTTAAGTGTTACTAAATCTTCCATTAAATCTGTAATAATTTTTATATCTGTACTATCTTTACCAGAAATTCTTGTTATTTGAATTTCTTCTAATCCATGTTTTATTGATATTTCACTCCATATTTGACTATTATGATCTATTTTCCAATCTGCAAATACTTTTTTTATAATTACATTATTTTCTGTTTTTATTTTAGTTAATAATAAATTTAATTTATCTTGATTCAATTGAATATTATCACCATCTATATATAAAGCACTATTCATTAATAATTTATTACATTTTTATTTTTTTTGTTTCTAGTTTATTATAAAATAAAAGGTATTAATGCTTTTCTATTTTTAGGATAATCTTCAAAACAATCATTATACCATTTATGTGTATGAATGGATCTAACACCTATACAACCAACTGCTCCTAAAGCAAATAATAATCCAGGAAGCGACCAAGTAGCAATAGCCCATCCTGACCATTCAATAATTTCACCTAAATAATTTGGAGATGATATATAATCATATAATCCTCCTTCAGGTAAATAATATTGTTTTTTACAAATATCTTTGAAATAAGTATCACTTTCAAACATTTTAGAGAAATTAAATTTTCCATCTTCATAAAATTTTAAATCTTTTAAATCAAAGTTTTCAATATCATCATTTGTATTTTCATTCTTATTTTCATTGTTATTTTCATTATTTTGTTCATTACTTTTTTCTTTATTTTTATTTTCATCTAATTTTTTCTTTAAAAATCGAATTCTAATATCTGACCATACATTAATTATAAATCCAATAAAAAATATAATTGTCCCAATAATAAATGTTGGGCTTTTAATCCAATCATCTGTATATTTAGGATTACATGACACATTTTTTGAATTTAAATAACTAAACATAGACAAATAAAAAAATCCTAATATAACCAAAATTAATGGGAATTTTTTCTTTTTTTGTTTCATAATTAAATATGGATATATCAAAGAACGATTAATATAATGAAAACTCCACAAACCTAAAAATATTAATGGAGTATAACTTAATTTATTACATCCATATGCGAAATAAAATACTAAAAACATAATTAAACCTGTTGCTTCCATAATTGCCCACGCATTTTTTTCATCTAATGTTGGACCCCATATATCTTCTTTAAAAAAACGTCCATATGGTGTTGGTACATGAGAGAAAAAAAGCATTGATATTGGAATTACAATAATAGCAATAATAAGAACAGTTTCATAATTTTTATTAGCAATATACATAATAAAATATATTATATATATTTTGGAAATTTAACACATTAAATAGAATCATTTTAAATTTTTAAATACATTTTTAAATACATTTTTAAATTTTTAAATACATTTTTAAATACATTTTTAAATTTTTAAATACATTTTTAAATACATTTTTATTTTATTTAAAATTTAAAATACAATTCAAAATAAAAATATATAAATAATGATATTAATCCATAAATTATATTAAATAATAATATTTTTTGTATATCTATATTGTAATTTATCATTAAATAAGTAATAATCATTAAAATTAATGTTAAAATCATTCCAATTAATCCATGAAGAGTAAAATCTTTTAATGCTTTATTTCCTTTAGGATAAATAATATAAACAAAATAGAAATATAATAATGGAACACCCCATAAATAAGCTACTATTTTTAAATATTCAGGATTTGTATCAAATTTGATAGTTGCATAAGAAGTTAATGCTATTAACATAGAACCAAATAATACATCATAAATAATTTTTGAATAATTTGAATCCATTTAATATAGTATTTATTTTTATTTTTATTTAATATTTTTTTTTAAATTTTTATAATAATTTTTAGTCTGAGATGCTTTTATTATATTTATATCAGAATTTGAATTATTTTCATTAACATCTGTTTTTTTTATATCATCAATAAAATGAAATAAATCTAAATTTTTTAATTTTAATCCTAAATCTAATTCTTGTTTATTATATATATTCTTATTACCTCCAGTATTTTTAAAAGGTATTTTTAATTCCATATTAATAAATAATATTTTTTATTTATTTTCTATTATTTAATTTATTATTTATTATTTTCTTCTTCTAATTCTTCGTAATATTCTTCTAACTCACCTTGTAATTGAGCTGCTTCTTCATAATCAAATTCTTGGTCATCATCTATTAAATCAGGCATATCGTCATCATCTTCATCATCTATTAAATCAGGCATATCTTCATCATCATCATTTAATTCATCATCTTCATCATCTTCATCATCTTCATCATCTTCATCATCTTCATCATCTTCATCATCTTTATTTGCCATCATTTCATCCATATTTAATCCTTCCATTCCAGGCATTCCTCCCATCATTCCTTCCATTCCAGGCATTCCTCCCATCATTCCTTCCATGCCAGGCATTCCTCCCATCATTCCTTCCATGCCAGGCATTCCTCCCATCATTCCTTCCATGCCAGGCATTCCTCCCATTTCATCATTTTCTTCTTCAGCATCTTCATCATACCAATGATCCCAATCCACTTTAATATTATTTTTATATAAATTATATTTTGCTAAATGTTTCCATTGGTCATTATTCATTTTTTCTATTATAATTGTTAAAAAATTATATGTTTCTTTAAATTCAATATTTTCATGATTAATTTCTTCAATAAATTCAAATTCCATATTATAAATATCATTATTTAAAGTAAATTTATTATTTGAAATATTTATTGATTCTTTTGTTAAATTTTGAACATTAATATTAAAATAAACATTATTATGGATTTGATGCCATTTAATAGTTGGAATTCTTTTTTCAAGTGTTAAGCTCATTTATAAAAATATAAGTAATTATACTTTTATATTCATTTTTTTAATTTTTATTTAAATAATATATAATTCATTTTTATTTATATTTTTTTTCTTAAACTTTCTTTTTTAGCATTTTCACCTTCGAATTGTTTTCTTGGTCCAGGCTCATATTTCGTTGCTTTTTCAATTGACCTTATTCCTTTTACTAATTTAATTAGTCCATCTGGTTCAATACTACTTGAATGGTCACTACCCCACATATTTCTATCTAATGTTATATGTCTTTCTATCCAAGAAGAACCAATAGCAACAGCAGCATATGTTGTAACAAGACCATATTCATGACCACTATAACCAATTTCTGCTTGATTTCCCCATTTTTCTTGTAAATATTTTATATAATTTAAATTTAAATCTTCAGGTGGACAAGGATAAGTAGAATTTGTATGCATAATTACATCAGGTTTTGATGCTTCAACAGCAGCTTCAATTTCTTCTTCAGTACTCATTCCTGTACTAATAATAACAAAATCAAATGCTTGACGTGTTGCTTTACATAATTCTAAATCGTTAATAGACGCACTTCCAATTTTTGCTATTTTTGTATATTTTGACATAATTTTTACAGAATCTAAATCCCAAACACTAGCAAAAAATGTAATATTTAATTCATTTGAAAAATCCACTAATTCTTTTATTTGTTCTTCATTAAATTCAATGTGTTTTTTATATTCTAAATATGTCATTGTGCCCCATGGAGTTTTTCTCATTTTATTTTTTTGATCTTCTGGAATACATACATCCGGATTACGTTTTTGAATTTTAACATAATCAGCACCTGCAACTTTAGATAATAATATCATTTTTTTACAAATATCCATTGAACCATTATGATTAATTCCTATTTCTGAAATAATTTTAACCATCTATTTAAATATAAATATAAATATTACTTTAAATAATCATTCAAGTAATTTTATTTATCATAATTCCAATTTTGATAAATCCAATTTGTATAATTACCTACTTTTGTATAAACACCTGGATAATTATCCAAACCACAACCAACTCCCCAACTTGTTATTCCCATAATTATTGGACTTCTTTTATAACCGTAATTGCCAAATAATGGACCTCCTGAATCTCCTTGACAAGTATCTTCATTATCGTTTGGATCATTAGGGTCATTATAATCACCTGCTGTTATCATATTTTGAGTTAGCCAATCATTAGGAATTTTAACTTTATTTTTATTTAATATTTTTATTAGTGAATATTTTAATTGATTTGGTTGATTATTTGTATTAAAATCTGTCACTCCATACCCTAAAATGATTCCTGGTTTATTTAAATTATATATTTTATTACTTAATTTATTATTTGGAAGAAATGCTTTATTTATATTAAAATTAATTGGATTTTTATCTAAAAATAATAATGCAATATCATTATCTAATGTTTCATGATTATATTTTGGATGAATTAATATTTTTTTAACATTAAATATTAATCCTTTAGTATATAAATTTTTTTTATTAAATCTAACTTTTATATTATTTATATTATTTGTTTTATAAACAACATGAGCTGCTGTAACTACTATATTTTTACCAATATAAGAACCTCCTGCATAGGGTATTTTAGAAAAAGAGGATGTTATTCCACAATAAAAATTATATTTATTTAAAAAATAATTATTAGCACTTATTCCATTAATAATACGTTGGTTTTTATTTGAGAAATTTTCTCCATTCATTATTTTAGTTTGTTTATTCATTTATAAATTAAATGAATAAATTTTAATAAAGTTCTAAAAAATTATTTATATTTTTTTATATAATTTAAATTATTATATTATTAACTATTAGAAATGAAAAATAATTTTTTTCATAATATTTCTTCAATAATATTTATTATTATATTTTTAATTATTCTTTATTTAATTTATTTAAATTACAAAAAAACCAATATTGAAAGTTTTAATAATGCTAATTGGAATTATCCAAATAAACCGAAACCTATTATTTCGATGAATCCAAATAAACCTATTATTTGGATGAATCCAAATAAACCTATTATTTGGATGTACTGGGAAACATTACCTGGTAGAAAAAAGCCGGGTTACATTGATTTATGTTATAACTCAGTACTTCACAATTGTTCAAAATGTTTTGACATTAAATATTTAAACGAACAAAATATTCAACAATATATACCTGAAATTTCCGATTATAATATTAGTCAGTTAAAAATACAGCATAAAGCAGATGTTTATAGATATTTATTACTAAATAAATATGGTGGTTTATGGGTAGATGCAGATATATTAGTATTAAAATGTTTATGTAAATATTATAAACAGTTAGATAATAATGATTATGTTGGGTTTGGTTGTGGTTATAGTAAAAAGACTTGTTCACAATCATTATATGGATATGGTAGTCCATTAAATTGGATGATGGGAGCTAAACCAAATTCTAAATTTTTAAAATGTATTGTATCAAATGTAGATAAACGATTAAAAAATGGTAATTCTATACAATATCATGAAATTGGTAAAGATATTTTGCGTAAATGTCATAATGATTTAAAGGAAAATGAAAATTGGTCATATTATCATGTACCATCTAAATGTAATGAATATGATAATTGGGGAAATAAATTAAATAATATTTTTAAAAATATAGACAATTCTAAATGTGAAAATGAACGTTATTTTTATCCTTTTTATAATACTGCACCTGGATACCCTCAATGGTTTAAAGATTTGACTGCGGAACAAATTATGGAATATGATTTACCTATTCGACCTATTATTAAAGAAGCATTTTCGGCAAATACTGGTTGTAATTCATAAAAATATACTTAAATCATATTATGTTCATAATTTATTTCTATTTAAAAATTGATTTTTTATTAAATCTTATTTTATTATTTCATAATTATTGATACTTATATTATTAATATTACTACTAATATGACTACTACTTGTGAATCTGGTGAATTGCAACTATACAAAGGTCAGGATTTTGCTATTCATGGTGAAATTGAGAATAATAACAAAACCATTTACTGGCAAGCATTATTTGATGGACATGGTAATGATTCTTGTATTCAAGCTATACGTCAAACAATGAAAGATAATGTTAATGAAATTATATTGTCTGAAGAACCTTTACAAAAAATTCAAGATTATATTAATTCTATTGATGAAACAGAAGATACTAAAAAGGCTTCGGGTTCAACAGGTATTATTGTTAAAAAATGGGAAGAAGGAAATAAAGTACATGTAGAAATTAGTTATGTAGGTGATTCAACATTAATGATTTATTGCAATGATGTATGTGTCTATAAAAATGACTTACATGATGTAAATCATTTTAAACAAATGACAAAACTAGCTTCTGTAGGTGCTATAAATATGGACGAACCAACTATTTCACAAGGTCCTCGTTTTGACTTAATTGATGATGATACTGTATTGTGTTCGTCTGGTCTTTATGTAAAAATACTAGATCCTAGTCATCCAAAAGGATATAGACCTATTAGTACATCAAGTACTTTAGGACATAATAATTTATATGGTGGATTTCATGCTGAAAATAATAAATATTTATTTAACTTAACAGATAAATTGAGAATTGTATGTGTGAGCGATGGAATAACTGATGTAGTTTTACCAAATAATCCTGTTTTACAATATGGAACAAGTGCTGAAATTTTAGAAGAAGCAAGAGTGAAATGGAGTCAAACATGGAACGCATATGTAAAAAAAGACGAGTTAATTGATTTTAGTAGTAAAATAACTACTCAAATTCCACCAAATAGTTGGGATGATTGCTCTGTTTGTATTATGACACAAATTCCTCAAGAAATAGATGAAAATAATGACCAAAAAAGATTATTTTCTGATACTTCATAAGTTACATACTTAATCTACTTAATTTAATAAATTATAAAAAATATAAAAATAAATATTCTACTTAAAAATAAAAAAATAATAAGTATAAAGAATATGGATAATATACCTAATATGAATAATATGAATGATATTCATAAATTTATGTTAATAAAGAGAGATGTTCGTGAATTACGACAAGTTATTTTCGGCAATGACACACATATTCACAATTGGGATAGAATTTTAATTGTTTATTCATTGTTTTTTATGTATCAACATATGTTTTTAGTTTATAATCTAATGAATTTAATTAATAGCAATAAAGATTTTGATTTTAGAAGAGATTATTTTAAATTATTCATGTTTGTTTTTTTAATAGCTAATCTAAGAACATCGTATTTATATATGATTAAATCAGTATATGGTATTGATAAAAAATTGGCTGGAAATTTGCATATGAATATGGGTGAATATTTTGAATTATAAATTAGTTAAATTCATTTTTCGATTTGTACAGAATCTTCAAAACGACTTATAAATTTATTGTATTTCTCTTCATTTCTATCTGGAATTAAAATGACTTTCACAATTGTATGAAAAGATACATTTTTATTTTTTAACTCATTATTTTTATTGTTTTTAAAAATATTGATTTCTTCATTTTCAATAGTATTGATTTCTTCATTTTCAATAATATTAATTTCTTCATTTTTAATAGTATTGATTTCTTCATTTTCAATAATATTAATTTCTTTGTTTTTATCAATAGTTTCGTCTATAATATTTTTTTCATTACATAAATTACAAAAAATATCAATATTCATAATTTTGTTTATTCTTATATATTTTTAAATATATATTTTTAAACTCATTCATTATATTATTTTTAATAAATTTGAAATATATAGTCATTTGTTTCAAATTAATAAATTTGAAATATATAGTCATTTGTTTCAAATTAATAAATTTAAAATAATAATATTTATTTACATATATGTGTTCCATTAATCATGATTTAAAAGCTATTTTTATTCACATTCCTAAAACAGGCGGTTCTTATATTTCAAATGTATTAAGCAAACATTATGGATTTAAAAATTATTATTTAAAACGTCCTGACCATAATCAATTTTGTAGAATTGTCGATGCTAGTGTAGATAAACATGAAAATAAATTATTTGGCACTTATTTATATTATAAAACAAGTCCTCAACTTTGCGCAATTATGAATATGAATCAATTTAAATGGAATAGCTATAAAATTTTCACTTTTATTCGAGACCCCATAAAACGACTTATTAGTGGTTATAAATATTGTAGGGAAAATAATCAATATAAAAACGTAAATTTCGAATTATTCTACAATAATTCTACTAAGTTAAACTGTTGGACTTACTGGCATTGTTTTATGCCTCAAATTCGACACATTGTGAATGAAAATAACGAGAATGTTTGTTTTTTTATAGGAAGACAAGAAAATTTGGAAAAAGACTTAAATGAATTATTAGTTGGTTTTGGATTAAAAAGTATTCATATTCATTATTTTAAAAATAAAACAAAACATGATGATTTTATTAATCAATTTAATGAAGATGTTAAATATCATTCAAAATTTTTGTACAAACTATTTGATGAAGATTATAAGCGATTAATTTTGAATGAAGAATTATTAAAAAAAAATTAAAATTTAAAATAATATAAAAAAAAGTTCTATTAAATAATATATAATGACTGATTCAAAAAATATGTATAATATGTATAATATGTATAATATGTTTAATATTGACGATTATGATGTATTTATATTTGATTTTGATGGAACAATATTAGATACTGAACCCTATCATTTTAAAGCTTATTTAAAATCTTTTCAAGATTTAGGCGTGGATTTTAATTTTGATTTAGACTTTCAAAAATATTGTAAAATGCTACATAATATTGATAGAACAGAATTTAATAGTGTTTTAAATAAATATACTATTGATTATGTAAAATTATATGAACAAAAATCAAAAAACTTCTTGGAGTTAATTAAGAATGATTTTGAACAAAAAATAAATAAATTTATTGGAAATTGTGATGTGTTTTTAAAAAAATTAAAAGCAAGAAATAAAGAATTGGTTATTGTAACAAATAGTTCCATTGTTTCTATCAATAACTTTAAAAAGTTTGTTCCTGAATTAGAATTATTTGATAAAATATATACAAAAGAAGACTTTGTAAAAAAAAAACCTGACCCCGAATGTTATTTAAAAGTTCAAGAAATATATGCGTCGCAAAATAAAAGAATGATTGCTTTTGAAGATAGTTTTCAAGGATTTCATGCATTAAGTTTTGCTACTCAAATGAAACAAATGTTTATTGACCCTTACAACTATTATTATTCTGAATTTATAAAAGGACATTATGAAAATGTTAATTTTATTAAAAGTTATGATTGTTTTGAGTGAAAAAATGAATTGATTATTCCTTATAATTACAATTCCAATAAAGTTCCTAAATACAATCCGTAATAATAAGAAGTTAAGCATTTCCAAATATTATTTTTATTGTATTCTGCTAATCCAATCCATATAACAACTAATAATATTTTATGAATTTTATTAAAATTTTCGTCTATAAATTCTTCACTTACATTAATTTTGGGAATGTTAAAATAAATTTCTTTTTCATTCATTGATTGGATGGTAAAATGATGATTATTAAAATGATCATAACCACTAATTCCATATAATATTTTAGCATATTCATAATCAACTAAACCAAATATTTTACTGGATGAAAAATATCCTCGCGGGTCAATAAATTTAATATCTTGATTAGTTGGGTTGATTAATATATTTGAAAAATTAGTATCACCGTGAATAATATGATATTCAAAAATATTTAAAGTTTCATAATAATTAAATAAATATTTATTTATTTTTTGAATAATGGTTTCATAAGGGTCTATATAAACATCATTTACTTTGATAAATTTTGGAAAATAATTAATAATTGTTTGTATATTTTTCATTCGAGTGTTTAGTTTATCATAGGTTTCATTTTTAATATCATATAAAAATTGGGTTTTTGTTATTT
>Ga0209600_1000652_pt1 | contig 26435 bp, 23 predicted proteins | sample COGITO_mtgs_1104_FD_185518 | JGI IMG/M metagenome (GOLD analysis project Ga0209600, IMG submission 185518) | Pelagic marine microbial communities from North Sea - COGITO_mtgs_110421 (SPAdes) (version 2) | ecosystem: Environmental > Aquatic > Marine > Epipelagic ... | reverse complement strand
TAATAGATTGGTACAAGAAAGTCAATTACCGGCTTTATTTTTCAAATTTTCAAGAAAAAAATGTGAGCAAATGTGTCATTATGTCAAAGTTAATTTATTAGAGCATACAGAATTACATCAAATAAACCAACTATTTGATAAAATTATGTTAAAATATAAATCAAAATATGAACATTTGGAGCAATATCAGGATGTAAAAAAACAAATACAAAAAGGAGTAGCTTATCATCATTCGGGAATGTTGCCAATTTTGAAAGAAATAACTGAAATCTTATTTTCAAAAGGACTTATTAAAATATTATTTGCTACAGAAACATTTGCTATTGGAGTGAATATGCCTACAAAAACAGTTATTTTCAGTGATTTAGAAAAGTTTTCAAACAATGGATTAAGAGCATTAAGAAGTGATGAATATAATCAAATGGCAGGAAGAGCGGGAAGAAGAGGATTAGATAGTTATGGAACAGTTATTATTCTTCCAACATTTCATTTACCAACAGAAAATGAATTAAAGAAAATTATGAGTGGTCAAAGCCCTCAATTGAATTCAAAATTTGAATTAAATTATCAGTTTGTTTTAAAAACAATAAATAATAGGGAGTTTGATATGAACCATTATTTAGAAAATACATTTTTTAAGCAAGATAAAAATAAATTAAAACCAAACCTATTAAAACAAAAAAATGAATGTGAAGAAAAATTAAAAAAATATTATATTACTGATGATTCAATTGAAATAAAAGATAAATTTGAAAACATAGAAAATTTAAAAAAAAAAATAAAAAAAAAAAAAAAAAATTTAAAAAAAAAGAAAAAAAAAAAAAAAAAGTAAATGATCCTTTTTTTACGTTAAAAAAAAAAGATAAAGTAAAATTAGAGAAAGAAATAAGTGAATTAGAAGATATTAAAAATTACAAAATGCATAAAGAAACTTACAAAAATTATAAATCATTAATAGCTGATTTAGAAGATATTAATAATAATATAACAAATATTGAGTATGCAATGTTGATTAATATAGAAAACATGACAAAATTATTAATCAAAAATCATTTTATAGGTGATGAAAATAAATTAACACAAAAAGGATTAATTTCAAGTTGTATATCAGAAGTAAATGAATTAATGTTGTCAGAATCCATTCATTCCGGATTATTTGATAATCTTGAGTTTGGAGAAATAGTAGCTTTTATATGTTGTTTTTTAAATGAAAAAGACCAAAATAATAAAGATATATATTTATCTACAATAAATGTACCTGATATTTTAAAAATATCTATTGATGAATTAATAAATATATGTGACCATTATGAATATCAAGAATCTAATTTTAATATACAAATTAAGACAGATTTTAATGTATATTTAGATTTTGTGGAAGCTGTATATGTATGGGCAAATGGTGGAACTATGCAAGATATTTTTAATATTACATCAGTATATGAAGGCAATTTTGTTAAATTAATGCTAAGAATCAATAATATCTTAATGAATGTAAAAGATTTATTTAGTTATTTAAATAAATTTGAATTATTAAAAAAAATAGAAAATTTCGAAGAAAAATTATTAAGAGATGAAGTAAGTGTTCAATCTATTTATATTGATGGATTATAATAAATAACAATATTTTTTAAAATTATTTTTTTTAGCTTAAAGAATAAATAACAATTATTAATTGTTATGGAAAATTCTATTAAAAAGGTGAATAGATGTATAGCTTATAATAAGAATAATAAAAAATGTAGAGCAAAAATAATGAACAATGATTTTTTTTGCTGTGAAGCACATAAACCATTAAATTATGAATTAATAGAAGGATGTTTTATATGTAATGAAAAAATAGAAAGTATTAATGAAATATATTATTTTAAATGTAAGCATATTATACATAAAGTATGTTATGATGAATGGTTAAATAATCATTCAAATTATGATAAGTCAATATGTATGATATGTAGAAATGAAGTATTAAAAAAACCAGAAAAAAAAACAAAATTTAGAGAAAATGGAGTATTAAATAAAGTAGAATATAAAAAAATGCATCATATATTTGATACATTTAATTATTTTAGTTATAAAAATAATATAATACACTCTCCAAATGATTATCATATAAATAGTGATGGTAATCTAGTATATAATATTAATACAGAATGTATTTATTTATAAATTATCTATATATTATTCATAATTTTAGATAATTAGTGAAAATTAGAAATATAATATCTTTAATAAATAAATAAATATATATAAAAAAAAAATAACAAATAAATGAATGGAAGAATTAATAAATTTCAATTTACAAAATAAATGGTGTTTATATTATCATGCATTAAATTCAAAGGATTGGACAATAGAAAGTTATCAAAAAATAATGGAAATAAAAAAATATCATGATTTATGTTTTATGTTAAATAAAATAGATAATATAAATTGTGGAATGTTTTTTTTAATGAAAGAAGATATAAGACCGACATATGAGGATAATAAAAATATTAATGGAGGTTATTGGTCATTAAGAATTAGTAAAAAGGAAACAAATGAATCATGGAAAAAAATAATATATTATTTAGTAATCGAAGGTATTATGGAAAATAATGAAAATGAAAATTTAATTAATGGAATATCAATTGGACCTAAAATAAACAATTGTATATTTAAAATATGGAATGGTAATTTTAAGAAACTTAATAATAATTCATTAAGAAGTGATTTAGATATTTTTGTAAATAATGACATTTATTATTTAGAACATAAAGAATAAATAAATTTTCAAATAAATAAATTTTTTAATAAAAATATTAATATAAATTATAAAAATTATATTAATAATTATTATATGTGTTATAGTTCTGAATCATCAATAACATCATTTATAATAGGATTTACATCATGTATATATTTACTTTATTCTAAAAATAACACAAATAAGCATATTGGATTATATATGTTAAGTGTAGTTTTCATGCAGTTTTTAGAATTTTTAATGTGGATAGACCAAAAATGCGGTTTTTTAAATAGTATTGCTTCACGTTCAACAAGACTAGTATTAATATTGCAAATATATACAATATTTTTAGGAGGTTATTTATATAATACATTAATTATTCCTAAAAACATTTTAAAATTAATATTAATTCCATTGAGTATATATACAATAATAGTCGGATTTAGTCCTTATTTTGATAAAAGAAAATGGTGTTCTAAACCGAATGAAGACAAAAGTTTGCAATGGTCTTATCAAAATGAAATACCAGATTTTATATCTTATATTTATTTTACAATTTTTATTATTAGTCCATTTTTAGTAAAAGATTTATGGAAAGGAATTTTAATTTTTATTATTGGGGCATTATCTTTTTATATAAATCAATATAAAAATTATTCAACAAGAAATTCAAGATGGTGTTATTATGCTGCTTTTGTACCAGTACTTTTTGCATTATTAAATTATTTTAAATATTAAAATATTAAAAAATAAATCTCAATTTATATTATGGAAGAAAAAGTATATAATGAAGGATTAAGAAGATTAGACAAAAATATTAAATTATTAAAACAAATTAAAACAAATATAAAACAAATTGATAAAAAATATAAAAATAATTTTATACATGTATCACAAACAAAATTAACATTAGATAATTTATTTAATACAAATAATCAAAAAGAAACAAGATATGGTGGAAATAATTATGTATATTTTAATCCAGAAGGATTATGGATATCATGTGGTTCAAGTTGGTATAAATATTTAGTATCAGAAAATGAATATTTTATGGATTGGTTAAATTTTAAATATACATATGATATTGAAATAGATAAAACAAATGTTCTTCATATAAAAACATTAAAAGGATTAATTAAATTTCATTATAAATATATTAATAAAAATGATTATCATATATTAAATTGGAATAAAATAAAAGATAAATATGATGGATTAATTATATGTCCATTTTTAGGTTATAAAATTTGGAAAAAATATCAACCAGATTTACATATTCATAAAAATACAACAAAATATATTAATCAATCAATTGGAAAAAATTTAAAAAAATACCCATCTTTTTTCTTAGAATGGTATAGACATTGGGAAGCAGGTACAGGTGTTATTTGGAAAAAAAATGCTGTAAAAAAATTTAATTTAATAAAATTTAATAAAATTTAAAGAAAAATAGATTAGATTTAAATTAAAATGAAATTTTTAACCTTCAATTTTAGGAGCCAATGCAAGTTTTAAAGACCCTAAAGAACCAACAGTAAATTTAATAACAATTGGAAAATTATTTTTCATATACATTTCAATAGAGTTACATAAGTTAGTGCATTTAGTAAATAATACTAAGTGTTTCAAATTATAATAACCTTGAATAATATTTTCATCACCACAAGATTTAACAAAAGTCAAACCACTATCGGTTTCACCCATAATAGTTTCTTGAGTAGCAAAATCACCTTTACAAGAAAAAATTAATTGACTTCCAACACTTTTAATTTCAATAATATCAGTTAAATTACTCATATCCCTACAAATTTTATTAAATTCATTACTTGGCATAGTAATAATAGATTCAAATTGAGCAGGCGGAATTTGATAAGATGTTTCATCAACTTCAATCAAATTTAAATAATAAGTTGTTAATGTATTTTTTTCTCCATTTTCAATACGAATTCCTAATTGATTAATATTATTTTCTTCAATAAATAAAGTTAGTGCATCATTATTAGTAAGTGTTCTTAATAACTTAAATAAATTTAATACATTAATACCTATAAACATTCTTTTTGAACAATGAAAATATTCAAAGTTTTCTTTTTCTAATTTTAAATGAACTAAAATAGTATTAGATGGGTCTAATGTAATAATTTTTAGACCATGTTCATTCCATTCAATATTAGCATCAGTTAAAATTTCTTTTAATGCTTCATTACATTGTTTAATAGCATTGGTTTGAACAGTTTTAGCTTCGACAATTTTTTTTGACATTTTATAATTATAAGACGCGTTTAATCTTTAAGTTTATTTTATATTATTTGAACGCATTTATTATATTAAATATTAAATAAGGTTTTAAATATTTATTTAAGTAAAAAATTAATTATGAATAAAATATTGATTAATGTTAAGTATAATAATTAAAATGGATATAAATAGTGTAATAGGAAACATTATTTATTACATATTAGAATATCATTATTTTTAATTATTCTAATTTATGTAACAAATAATAAAAAAAATTTATTTATCATATTAATCATATTTATAATTGTTTTGGTCACATGGATATTATTTAATACATGTATAATACAACCAATAGAACAATTTTTTTCAAAAAAATGAAAAAGAAGAATATAATTATATATTTTTCTTAAAATATTTTAATGTAAATAATAAATTCAAAAAAATATAGTCTGTTCTATATTTATTATAACTTTTATAATAATGACAAAAATATACATATTAAATCCATCCACTAATGAATAATTATAAAATAACTTCAAATTCTTCATTATTTAGTAATTCCAATTTCATTGAATGATTTTTAAGAAATTTCATATAATATTTTCCAAAATCATTTAACACACCAATAATTTTAGTCATCATTTCTTTATCATAAGTACATTCAATAATATTAATATCAATACCTTCACTTTTCTTAAATGCTTCAACTAAAAATCCCTTTTCAGCTTTAAATAAATGTAAATAACACATTAATTGAACTTTTTCATAACCACGTAATTCATAAAATAATTTATTCATTCTATTTTTAATTTCAATAATTGTACCATCTTTTTTATTCATTCCATCAATTTTCCCACCCAATATTATAGAAAATTTATTTTTTTTATCTTCAATAATTTTTTGTTTAACAAATAAATTATCTTTTGTAATTTGACAATTCATCATTTCTTCATAAATTTTACAAACATCTGTTTCATTTTTTACTCCAAATCTTGTATTTGATAAATTTAAAATAGAATCAGTAATTTCTTTTTTATCTTTTTCATTTAAATTTTTCACTTTTTCTAATAATTCTTTTTTATTTTTATCTAATTCTACAGCATTTTTTGAATTATAACATTTATGTAAATCAGCACTTAATTCTAAATTATTTTTCTTAGATATATTTTGAAAAACTGTTTTATGATCTTTTAATTCAAATCTAGTTAAATCTTTATATTTTTCATAATCTTCAGCATTCGTTTTTTTCCAAAAATTAATTAAATAATCTCTTTTTGATTGATAAATATTATGTCCCGTTAATATTGAAATTTGACTAATTGTTAATACTAATTCCATTTTTAATTATATTAAATCTTAATTGTTATTTAAATTATAAATCAATTTTAAATATTTTTTAAAAAAATTTTAAAAATTTAAATTTTAAATAATTTAAATTTTAAATAATTTAAATTATAATAAAAAAAATATACTATATGCTATATACTATATAAATTTTTTAAATAAAAATAAAGTTAAATATTTTCATCATGTTCAATCATATTTTCTAATTCTTTTTCATCCATAAAATCTAATATAGATATTTTTATAATATTATGATAATTTTCCTTAAATATATTATTTATGAATTTATAAGCATCATCAATTTGTGTTTTTAAATACCCTCCTGTAATAATGACAGAACCACTTTTAAATATAGATATTGTAATTTTTTTACATAATACATGTTTTTCACTTTTACTTTTTTTTTTCTTTCCAGAACATTTTATAGGACAACTACAACAACCATCTTGTATTTTTTTAGTAGTATTCCAAAAAAATCCTATCATTAAACCTCTATAAACCGCAGGATTAAATTTAATAAATCTATCTTTTTCAGATTGATTCATAATATCTAATAATTTTAGTAAATCAATTTTAAAATGTGTATTAAAATCACTATTTATCATTGTTATTTTAAAATCAGAAACACATGCTTTTTGAATAAGTTCAATATTATTATCCAAACTATTATTTTCTTCATCTAAAAATACATTTTCCAGTTTTTTTAATTCTTCTAATAAATAAACACATGCAGTGAAACCATCTTCTTCTTCTTTAGCTCCTGTTAATGTAATTTGACCGTTATTAAATAATTTAATATTTACACATTTTCTATGTAATTCACCTTTTACTATAATCGAACAACTATTGTAAAAATTTTCATTTTCCTTTTTATTTTTTTGTCTTCCTTGTTTTTTTAATGAATTAGTTTCTAATAAATGTAAATTATTATACATTAATAAACAATCTTCATAATTATTTGTTTCAATAACATTTCCTAAAAATTTAATATATGTCTTTTTAAATTTTTTTGTATATATATCATCAAAGCGTAATACTAAATTTTCAATAACTAAACCCTGAATTAAATAATTATTATTTTTCTTAAAAATAAAATTATTAATTATGTTTTTAGCAACACTTATAACTACTCCCGATAAATTAATATTATTTATATTTTTGAATTTACACCATCCAGATTGTGTTGATATTACATAATTCGTTGGTTCAGGTATTTTTTTATTTTCTTTATTTTTTACAAAATCCATAAAATTCTGTAAATTTTCATCTATTTCAAAATCATCATTATTTTCATCTTTGTTTATATTAAAATCTTCATTTTTAATATTATATTTAGCATCATTAATTTCATTAATATCATCAAAAATATGATTTTTAGATTTAATTAATTCTGTCATAACATATATAATTGAATTAAAGTCTTTAAATACTAATTATTCATTTTTTTATATTTTTTTAAAAAAATATAAATTAAATAAATTAAATAAATTAAATAAATAAAAAAATAAAAATTAAATAAATTAAATAAATTAAATAAATAAAAAAATAAATAAATAAAAAAATAAATAAATGTTTTTTATTATTGAATATATTACAATTGAATATATTACAATTGAATTAGTTAAATTAGAAATAATTATTTTAACAATATTTTCTATGTTAAATTAAATTTAAATTATTCTAAATCACTTAACATTTCTGATTTTTCATCTTTTAAATAGCATTTAGCACGTGCATAGCCAGGCATACAATCGTATCCATGAATATCAGCATAAATATCTTCCTCTTCAGTTTCGTTTAAAGGACTCATCATAGTTTTACAATCTTGTAAAAAATTATAATTTTCCATGTTTTGACAATCTGTAAATTTGTCACTTTCATTAATATCTCTTCCTGGTAAAATTCTATTAATTTCTTTATTAGACCTTAAATTACATATTGCTCTGCTTTTTAAAGGATTACTTGTTCCATCATTATTATAGCAATCGCCTTCTTTACCTTTTAAAATTACTTGTGCACCAGCAGATTTATTATAATAACCATTTTGTTTTAAATTAGCTTTCATTTGTACTGGCATATATGAATTGCACATTGTATCCATGTCTAATGTATGATTAATACAACCTGTACTATATGTACCTTCATCGCTATAATCAACTCCATTAAATGTCATATTCGCACATGTTAATTTATATTTTTTTTTTGATGTATCAGAAGGATATGTACAATCTTGTAAAGTTCCTACACCATAATCTTTACTATTATTAGTATCTACACAAACAGCTCCATAATCAATATTTTTATTAATACAAGAATTAGGATTAGCAAAACTTTCTACTACTTTTAAATTCATTTGATTATTAAGAAAATAAGAATGAATCATTAAAAAAATAAATAATAATATAATTGTAATTAATAAAATAGAATTATATTTCATCTAATATTGTAAAAGATATTAATTTTTATTTAAATAAATAATTAATAACTCCATTGAGTATCATTAAATGGAGAAATTACATCAGTTGATAATTTTTGATTAGCACTACTATTTTTATTCATTTTACAGAACTCCTTAGGACCACAATAAGCTGATTTAGGTTTAATAACTTGTCCTTCTGGTTTTTTTCCATAACAATTTACACCAAAACGCAATTCAGGGTTTGAAAAATAACCACCATTTAACCCTGGTTTTCCGCAATATTTATCTGAATTTTCTAAAAATTCATCTTCTTCCATTAAACTATCATAATAACATTTCTGAACAGGATAAAAAGCATTTTGACCCTCGGTCCATCCATAAGAACACCAATTAGCTCCATTATTATAAGCATTTGTTACTTCATTTTTAGTAGCTAATCTTGCTCCATAAGATGAACATTTACATTTACTTTGTTCATAACTATAATCTTGATTTGATATATGGAAAACTTGGTCTTTTTTAAAAAATCCTCCCATTTTTTCAGTAGTTTTCTTAGGTTTTTCTACTTTAATAATTGGTTTAGGAATGGGTTTTTCATAAACTAAACAAACTTCTTTATTAGTACTAAATAAATAATCTTTAAAACTTCTTTTTTCAAAACATTGAATATTTGAATAATTATAATAATTAACACCTACATAAATAATAAATAAAATAACTAATATAACAAAGCAAATAATTAAAATTTTTGTAATATCAAGACCGCCTTTTTTAGAAGAATTCATATTAGAATTTGATTTCGATGTATTTAATGAATAAGACATATATATTAATATAATTTTTTTTTTATTTATTAATTCTAAATTTATTTACATTTAATTACATTTATTTACATTTAGATCTGCATGTAGATCTGCATTTTCATTATTTCTTTTTTTTATATAACAATATGTAAGCATTAGTAAATATTCTATTTTTATTTGTTTCTATATCAAATTCACTTATTTCATCATCATTCATTAAAAACCATTTATTATTATTTTTAATAATTGAATAATAATGACCAAAATTCATAGTCCCATTATGACATATAATTCCAATTAAATTATATAAACATTTATAATTATCATATCCTAAACAATATTTACTAAAATCTAAATTCTTAATTGGAAATGAATAATAATGATTATTTTTTTTTAAAGCATTATTATATTTTTTTAAAGTAATAAATAAATATTTAGGAGAATTTACTATTTTTACGCTTTTACAAACTTTATATTTTTTATTTGTTTTATCATCAAATAAACCAGAATCAAGATTTTCATTTTTAAAAAATAAGTCTAAATTTTCAACTAAATTATTTCCCGAAAATTCCAATGTTAAGTTATTAAAATGCTCATATTTTTTAGATATTATTTTATTCATACTATCATTTTCAACTGATTTATATACATTATAAAACATACCATAAAATAAATCATTTACTATTGAATACTTTGAATTTAAAATGTTAGATAACTCTTTAATAGATTCAATAACTATTAAATCTGTTTCATTTTGAGGATTTCCTTGATAATTAACATCAACCTCATAATTTAATATTTCATGTATAATGTCCATGATTATTAATAAAATTTCCTGGCTATCATGTTGGTTAAAACCTTCAAAATCACTATTTATATTTTGTATGGATTTTAATAATTTTTGTGGTGTCAATGTTTTTTGATTATTATTGTTATAATCATTCATTAATGAATATAAATTTTGTATAAAATGTACATTATTTTTAATATTTTTATTTTTAAAATTATTTTTTTTAATATTTACATTTAATTCTTCTAAAAATTTTTTACTTATGAAATATTCTTTTAATTCATTAATGTTAAATAATAATTGTAGTACGGAATTCAAATAACAAGTATTTCCTAAATTTATAAATCCATTTATTTGAGCCATAATTATATTTAATCATTTATTTTTAAATAAAAAATTGATACTAATTATTAAAATATATTATAATTAAACTCGTTAATGAAATAAGGAAAATGGGATTTAGAATGCCTATGAGTACTAGCGGAAAACCGCTTGATGCTTACGAGAAGAATAAAAACAACGGAGGATTTGCAGCGTTGATGCTCAATCTAAGTAAAAAAAAAAAATAGTTATTAATAATTAAATAATTTTAAAAAAAATAAAAAAAGTGATTTATAGTCACTTTTATAATAAATAATAAGGTATGTTAAGAACTAATTTACTTAAACGAAATATTAACAATAAAAAAGATTTGTTCTTTCAAATTATTGACTGGACGTCAAATGATATTTATAAAACAATAAATAATGATGAAGATGATGAAGATGATGAAAATGAAGAAAAAAAGAAATATAATAAAAAACGTCGATTAGTTATAAGAGGATATGGAGTCACAAAAGAAGGATATTCTTTAAGCATACATATATTCAATTTTAAGCCCTATTTTTACATAAAAATTCCAGAAGAATGGGAATTAAAAGATTTTAAATATTTTAAAGCAGAAATACTAAAAAATGTACAAGATTATAATCACGAAGGATTAGATGAATGTAAAATGATACAAAAAAAAGAATTTTATGGATTCAATAATAATAAATTATTTAAGTACGCATTATTTAAGTTTAAAAGCCAAAGTTCATATTATGGATTCTTAAAAGTTTTTAGAGAAAAAACGATTAATATACAGCGTTTAAACCAAGAATTTGATTTTTCAAAAAAGATATACGAGTCAAAAGTAAATTCAGTTATTCGATTTTTTCATAATAATAACATTGACCCATCAGGTTGGTTAAAAATCAATAAAGGTGCGTACATAATTAATAATCCTTCAAAAACAAGAAGTCAATTTGATATTTCCGTTGATTGTGCGCAAGTTTTAAAGGAAGATTTAAAAATAACACCTAAAATTTTAGTAGCATCATTTGATATTGAATGTACAAGTTGTGATGGAGCATTTCCTAAATTTAGTCGTCCTGAAGATAGAATTATTCAAATTGGAACAACTGTTTATATTTATGGAGATACTGAATGTTCATTAAAATATATATGTACATTAAAAGATTGTGACCCTATTGATAGAGTCATGTTAGAATGTTATAAAACAGAAAGAGACTTATTAATTGGTTGGGCAAAATTTATTGAAAAATTAGATCCGGACATAATGACAGGTTACAATATATGGGGGTTTGATTGGGAATACATTTATGAGCGTATTAAAATGGAAAATTGTTGTTCTCAAGTATTTCGTCATTTAAATCGTATGAAAGATAAAGAATACAAAGAAGAATTAACAGTCCAGGATTTATCATCAAGTGCTTTAGGGCAAAATATTTTAAAATTCATTAATATTGAAGGTATTATTCAAATTGATTTATTGAAGGTTGTACAACGTGACCATAAATTAGATTCATATAAATTGGATAATGTTTCCAAAGTATTTATGAATAATCAAAAGGAAGATTTATCACCTAAACAATTATTTGAAAATTACAGAATTGGCAGTTCATCAAAAATTAGAGAAATCGCAGTTTATTGTGTAAAGGATTGTATATTAGTAAATGAATTAATCAATAAATTACAAGTAATTACAAATAATATGGGTATGTCGAATGTATGTATTGTACCTTTTTCCTATTTATTTACACGTGGTCAAGGAATCAAGATTTTCTCATTAGTGGCTAAGTTTTGTAATGATGAAGATTTCATTATTAAAGATTTAAGCTCAGATGATATTGACACAAATTCATATGAAGGAGCTATTGTATTTGTTCCAACACCAGGAGTATATTTTGAACCTGTTGTTGTTATGGATTATAATTCTTTGTATCCATCATCAATGATTGCGGAAAATATATCACATGATTCAATATTAGGATATAAAGAATATAGGTTGATAGAAAAGAAAAATGAAAAACAAAATCAGATTATTAATAAAACAATAAATTCAACAATAATTAATCAAGAAAACGAATATGAATTAATAAGTGATACAATAAGACATGAATATGAAGATTTAGAAGGATATCATTATATAGATATTGAATATGATACATTTCAAGGAATAGATAATGATAAACGTAAAGTTGGATATAAAGTATGTAGATTTGCTGAAAGAGATGACGGAGAAAAATCAGTATTACCACGTATTTTAAGAAAACTATTAACAGCGCGTAAAGATACAAGAAAAATAATGAAATATAAAACAGTTCAATTAAATGATGGTGAAACATATTCAGGATTATTGGAAGAAAAAGACAATATTTATCAAGTAAATAATTTAGAATTAGGAATAAAAACATTTGACAAATCTATTGTTGAAAAAATAAAAACAACCAATAATGAATTTCAAATAGCTGTTTTAGACGGTCTTCAATTAGCTTATAAGGTGACATGTAATTCATTATATGGACAAGTAGGTGCTTCAACAAGTCCTATTTGTTATAAAGAATTAGCAGCTTGTACGACAGCAATAGGCAGAAAAATGGTTATTACTGCCCGTGATTTAACATTAGAAAAATTTGAAGGTTCAAAATTAACATATGGTGATAGTGTAGCTTATTACACACCCATTTATATTAAAATAAATAATCAAGTTATATTAACAACTATAGAAGATTTAAGTAAAAGATTTACAACAGAAAAATGGCAACAATGTACAAATCCTGGAAAAGAATCAAAAGAATATTTTGAATTAACAAATATAGAACAAGAACAAGATTTTAATTATGATATTCAAACATGGACTGAAAAAGGATGGACAAAACTATACAGAATCATTAGACATAAATTAAATTCATCAAAGAAAATGTATCGTATAATATCTCCCTCTGGAATAGTAGATGTTACTGATGACCATTCATTATTAGATATAAATGGAACATCTATTTCTCCTGAAGAAATATTAAAATCAATTAATACAAAACAAAACCAAGTTCAATTATTAAATAAATATATGAATGAGGAAATAAGTAATAAAGAAGAAATTAAAAATAAAAATAAAAATAATAATTCGTTAAATAATCAAATAGATTCAGCATTAGTATATCATGAATTATATAAAAATAATAATAAATCAATAATAAATTATAAAAATGATAATTATGAAATAAATCAACAAAATCAACAACATATTCAAATATTAGATATAACACAAGAATATGAAAACAATCAATTTGTGTATGATTTAACAACAGAAAACCATCATTTTGCAGCGGGAATAGGTAATTTAATAGTACATAATACAGATTCAATTTTTGTTAATTTTAGTGATACAATTAAGCTTCGAAATCCAGGAAAAGAATTAACAGAAAAAAATTTGTTAGCTGAATCAATTGTAATAGGAGAAGAAGCAGCAGCACATATTAATAGACATATGAAAGCACCGCAAAATATAGAATATGAAAAAACATTTTGGCCTTTTTGTATTTTTTCAAAAAAGCGTTATTTCGGAAATAAATATGAATTTGATTTAGATAAATACAAACAAACATCTATGGGTATTGTATTAAAGAGACGAGATAATGCTCCTATTGTTAAAACGATTTATGGTGGTGTTATTGATATTATATTAAACAAAAGAAATGTAGAAGATTCAAAATTATATTTTAAAAAAGCAGTAAAAGATTTATTAGATGGTAATGTTGATATATCACAATTGGTTATAAGTAAAACTGTAAGAACAGATTATTCAAATCCAACGTTAATAGCTCATAAAGTATTGGCAGACCGAATGGGAGAAAGAGATCCAGGAAATAAACCACAATCAAATGATAGAATTCCATATTGTTTTATTGAAAGTTCAAACTTAAAATGTAAAATATGTGATTCAAAAGTAAATCCTGATAAGTGTAAATGTACTACTTGTATGGGAATATTTTGCTATTATCATTTGAATAACCATACTCAATCATGCAAACAAATATGTAGATTTTGTCGAACTGACGAAAAATTAGAAAGATGTAATACATGTACTGGATATTATTGCAAGCCTTGTTTTAAAAAGCATCAATTAAGAACAGATAAATACAAAGTACAACATAATGATAAATGTAAAAAACAATTAGCATCAAAATTATTACAAGGAGATACAATAGAAAATCCGCAATATATAAATGAAAAAAAATTAAAGATAGATTATAATTATTATTTAACAAATCAAATAGAAAAACCTGTATTTCAGATATTTGAACTTGTTATGAAAAATCCTGCTAAAATTATTGAAGATGCTGTAAGAGAACAGAAAAATAAAAAAAGTGGAAATGCATCTATTAAGCAATGGTTTTCAGCAATGAATAAGACAACTTCAAGTACAACTTCAAGTACAACTTCAAGTACAACTTCAAGTACAACTTTAAGTACAAAAGCAGAATCAAATGAAACAAAAATAACAGAAACAGAAAATATAGAAACAAGTATATTAAAAAAGAAAATAGATTATAATGAGGGAGATGAAGATGATAACTTATTAGAGGGATTTGAAGAAGAAATTAAAGATTTAGATATTATTGAAGAAAATTAAAATTAAAATTTAATAATTTTTATTCAAAATGTAATTAAATAAATATTTATATAATACAATGAATAATACAATGAATAATACAATGAATAATACAATGAATAATACAATGAATAATACAATGAATAATACAATGAATAATACAATGAATAAAATAATAAATACAAATACAAATACAAATATAAATAATGTAAAAATAATAAAAAAAATAGGGGCAGGTTTATTTGGAACAACATATTTAGTAAAGTTAAAAAATAAAAATTATTCATTAAAAATTCAAAAAATACTTGAAAAAAATACAAAAGTATCGTATAATTCAAGTATATATCGTGAATTAGATTTTTATAGTTTTGTAAATAAATTAAAAAAAAAGGAACAAACTTTTTTTACTAAATTATATAATTATAAAATAGAAAATAACTGCAAATTTAAACATAAACCTCCATTTAAAATCCCACCTAAATTTAAAGAAAATATTAATAAATTAAATAAATCAAAATTATGTTTTAAAATGTTAATTGAATATCATGGAAAAACATCTATAAATAATTATTTAAAAAAGAATAAATTAACATTAAAACAATTATATTCAATTAGTATTCAAATTATTAATATTTTAAAAATATTATATAAATATAAATATTCACACAATGATCTGCATTTAGGTAATTTAATGATACAAAAAACAAAAGAAAAATATTTTTATTTTTCTAATAAAAAAATTCCTTTTTATGGATTAAAAGTAAATATAATTGATTTTGGTGAAATCCTTCATAAAAAATATAAACAAAATTATAGTAAAAGAAATGTTACAAGATTATTTAAATTAAATAGAAAAAAACAATATATGAAAGAATTATTAACTATTTTAAGTTTATTATTTAATGAAGAAATTAACTTAATTGAAGATTGTAAAAAGAAAAAAAAAATAATACCTTCAGAAAGTAAAATAAATTATAGTAATAGAGGATTTAAATATATTATAAAAAAGTATCCAGATTTTTATTTAAAAATTGTTAAAAAATACACAAATATTTTTCCTAAAAGTAAAAAAGAGTTAATTTATTTATATGAAGAAAGAAATAGTAATAAAAATATAATTACTTTAATTAAAGAAAAAAGTATTAAAAAAGAAAATGAAGAATTATGGATTATTTTATATTTAATCAAATTAGAATTTCACTATTATTATCCTGAAGAATATTGTAAAAAATTCGGATGGTGTTCAATAAGAAAAATAAAAGTATCTGAAGATTTTTTTAAAAATTTTACAAACTGTAATAATCCAAAAAAAATTATAAATTTATATTTATCTTTAATTTTATTATAAATTTATATTAAGTTAAAATTATTAAAATTATTTAAATTTCATTTAAAAAAAATTTAGAATAAGAATCATCCAATATATCATATGAATATGTATCCATATAATATAAAACTCTTGATGGATGATATATATAAGTCATTAATTCTTCAGCAAATATCATATTATTTTTTTTCATTTGTTCATAATCATATGTAAAAATACATGGATTTTGAGATAAATAGTACCAATATCCATTAACTTTATCCAAATTATTTAGAATTAAATGTCCAGCATTTTTATTCCATGTTATAGATTTCCAATTAACTTTATCCAAGTTTTTTTTAAGTACTTGAATTGCTTCAGGACGAGCACTAAAATAAAACCAATCAACTTTATCCAAATTTTCATAACATAAAGTTAAATCATTGCTATGGCAACAAAATAAAGACCAATTAATTTTATCCTGATAGTCTTTTAAAATCATATGTCCATTTGGATTATTATTTAAAGACCACCAATTTATTTTAGAAAAATTCTTTTTTAATAATTCAATGGCTTCAAAATGAGGATTTTTACTTAATTGATCCCAATCTATTTTAGATATGTTACTTTTCAATAATTCAATAGCACCTGGATTAGAACTTAAATAACTCCATTCTACATTTTCTAAATTTTGTTCTAATAATGGTATAGCATATTGATTTTTACTTAATATAAAGTAGTTTTTACCATAACTATATTTTTTTATTTTAGGAATATTAAAAATTTCCATACAATTTTGGTTTGTACATAAATAATTCCATTGAACTTGTTTAAGTACAAAATTATTTATTAAAATATATTTTTTTAATAAATATACAGCATTTTTATTGCTGTAAATGACATTCCAATCTATTTTATCAAGATTATTTTCTAATATTTCCATTGCATTTTCATTAATTGATAAATATTTCCAAGTAATTAATTCTATATTTTGTTTTAAATAATCAATGGATTTAGGATTATGAGATAATTCTCGAATAAATAATTTATTCTTATCAACCCAATCACATAACTTATATACTGGTTTAAAATGCATAATGTATAAATAAGTTCAAACTTAAATTCAATTTAGACTTTATATATTATCATATATAAATCAAGTATATAAATCAATTTTTTTTTATCAATAAATATTAATGACATATAAACTAAAGAAAAATTATTCATGTACAGATTTTTATATTATAAAAAATGAAAAAAAATGAAAAAAATAATTTAAAAAAATGCTATTCGTTTATTGATTTAGAAGAATTAAAAAAACAAGACCAAGAATTGAAAGAACAATTAAAAAAAATTTCAATTTCGTATTAAATTATGTAATTTTTATTTTTTCTTATTCATAAAATTCAATAAATTATTTAGCAAATAAATATAAATAAGTAGTAAAACAAAAATAATACCCATTTTTAAGTACAAATAATTAATTTCATCTTTATTTATAAAATGATTAATAATATTATCTAATAAATTAGATGTTAAAACAGAAGAAATTACACTTATAAAAATAATAGAATAATATTTATAATTTATTAATCCAAGAAATAAATTACCAATTAAATTATTTTTAATAATTTTTTGCTCAACACAATAAAAATAAAATATGATCATACATGCAAATAGACTAACAACAATTTGACTTAATTCCATTTTGAATCCAAAATATCTTTTTAATGGCAGGCTAATTAATAAACTTGCTTCGGGAACAGGAGTACATAATATAAAAAATGACCATATAAATAATGATTTAATACATCCTTTATAAAATCCATTACAAAAAATAAAAAAAACCATTAATAATATAAACATAATTACAACAACGTCATAAATATATAAATAAGTTTTATTTAATTTAGTCACATTTTTATTTTGATTTCCATTTATAGTATTTTGAATTTCTTCTTCATTTTCAATATTTTGAATTTCTTTTTTACTTTTAATATTTAATATTAAAAAAGATATAATTATAAATAAAACTAAACTTGAAAGTAAAGTTTTTGTTAATAAACTTTTCATAATATTAATAAATATATTTTTATTAAATAATATAATATTATAATATTATAATATTATATAATATTATGAAATTAACTAGTAAAATAATAACTATTCTTCATATTATGTTCACATATTTTATTAGTTTATATCCATTTATTATTCAAAATAAAAGTTATGATTATTTATACATTTTATACTTTTTAATTTTAAACTTTACTTGGTATATTTTTGAAAGCGAATGTTATATTAGTTATTTTGTAAAAAAATTAGAAAATAATAAATATATTATGGGAGATGATCATGGTATTCATGATATTGAAATATTAATAAAAAATAAAGAATTAATAAATATTCATTATAATATTGTAGTAATTTTATTTAGTATAAGTCCATTATATATAATTTATCGAAGTAATTTTGGAAATTTATTTTATATGATAATTATTTATTTAAATATAGTCGTATATAGTCTTAATAATTTATTAAAAAATGAAAATTCAAGAAATATAATTCGAAAGATAAATTCATTTATTGTTGTAATATTTATAATATATTATATTTTATATTTCAAAAAATAAATTCATATTTAAAATAAAAATATACAAACATTATCCGTCCAATTTGTTTTTATATTAAATTCTTTTAATAAATTAGATTTAATTTTATAATTGTAATTAAATAAAATCACATATCCTTTACATTCATTTAATAATTTATGGAATAATATATTATTATCTTCATATGAAAATACTAATTCGCAACAATAAAATATATAATAATTACCTAAGTATATATTTTTACAATCATCTAAAATAAATTCAGGATAATTTATTTTATTTATTTTTTATTTTTCATCATTTGTTCTAATAATTCCAAACTTTTTGAATATCTATGTTAAATAATTTAAATTCCAACAGCATTTAACAAGCTATTTTTCATATAAATATAAAATTAATTTTCTAATTAAACTACCAATATAAATAAAACTAAAATTATTTTCATTTTATTCATGATAATTTTCTTGAATAATAGTATTAATAATTTTATAAATATCAGTTATATCAGCTTCACCATAAAAATAAGATGAATTATAAGAATTTACATTTTTACAATTAATTTAAATGTGCAAAGGCTTAAAAAATGATTTTTATCGATTATAAAATCATTTTTAAAAATTTGTTTTTTTTTTCATAATTTCAATTTTTTAATTATTCATAATTAAGTATTATTTAAGTATAATAAACTTTACGCATAAATAAAAATCCCATTTTTTTTATCAAATTTTTTAATTCATTTCCAGGATTATAGAATTTTAATGCTTGTGTTTTATGTAAATCATAATTACAAAAATGTGTTTGAGATTTTATAATATTTCTTTTAAAAATATATAATAAAACATTAATAAAATAATGTTCATCTGGACAAATCATATCTTTAAAGTGCATCGTTAAATTCTTTTCGACTAATAATTTAACATCATCATAAACTAATATCATATTTGGTTGCTGTTTTACAAATCCCAGATATGAAATATATTTTTTTAATTCATTATGTAGTTGAATATATCTATTCTTACAGTTAAAATCAATAGAAGAAATAACCGATTTATCTAAATCATTGACAAATTTATGATAAAAATCAAAATCATATAAAGGAATACAGTTTTGACTACAGAATATTAATTTACCTTCATTTTTATGCTCAATTGCTTCTTTAAATAATTGTAAAATAGCTTTTACAATAGAAATGTGAGATTTATGAATAGTTATTACTTTATTTTGAACTACATGAATTGGAAATTCATATAAATCTTTATGAACATTAGATTTAGGATGAATCCAGACCTGATATAAGTCATTTGGAATATTTTTAAAAAATAAATTCCAATCTTTTAATGGAATAATATCATTATATGTTAAAAAACAAAATATAATCATATATTAAATAATAAAAATAACTTTAATATATATTTTACAAAATAAATAAAAATAAATAATTTATTTAAATTTATTTGATTTTGTTTGTATTTCGAATTATAAATAAATAAGTACTTAACCAACTATTAAAATTTTGTATATTTGGCTTTAATTTATCAACATATTCAATTAATTTTTCTCTTATTTTATATCTTGGAAATATATGAGCAAAACATAATAACATTTGAAATAATTTTTGAGTTTTTTCAGGTCCTTTTTTAAAATTATGAAATACATAAATAGATATAAATTTTTCAAAGTTTCCTATATTAAAAAAGAAAGAATTATAATGAACAAGTGATTTATGATAATTCCATGAAGAACCTCCTAGATTTTTATTAACATTATTATGAATGTCAATTGTAAAATTAAATAAATTTTGTTTATTAATATTTTTTTTTAAATTAAATTTAGATTCATTAAGCATATGAATATAATGATTTCTACAAATACCACATGGAATAATTATTTTAAAACTATTAAAAAATTTTTCATAATAATTATTTTTACTAGTATCTTGATTTAATGCTAGTTTATGAAAAAAAATCCAAGTTATATTTTGCCAATTATACACATTGCTGTTATTTATTCTATCATTCATTTATGATATATAATATAATAATATTAAAATGATAAGTAATAATTAATAATTAAATATTAGGTTCGAAATAATTAATAGACGAACCATTTTGATTATTAAATATTTTTTTATTTACAATTGGAACTATTAATTTGCAACCAAATGTTAAATAAAAATTATGATTTAATAATTTAAAGAATTTATTATCATTTAAAATCATTGTTTTTTTATTTTTTATATTTGTAATTAATAAATTATTATTAACTTTATTAAATAAAAATAGATTATTAAAATAATTTAATAAATAACTTGAATTATTATTTTCTAATAGTAAAGATAATTTATTATCAATAATAATATTTTCTTTTAAAATTTTTGCTTTATGTAAATTATACATATTTAAATTAGAACTTATAATTTTATGGATTTTAACAATATATTTTTTATTATAAAAATTAATATTCATATAAGATTCATTGCTTTTATTAATATCTATACTTTTATTTTCATTCACTAATTCATTTTTAGCAATATTTTCAAAAATATTATTTATATTTATTTCTTCATTTACTTTATTAGTATTTTCACTATTTTCATCATTATTTATTTTTTTTATATTAAATACAATATTTTCATTTTTAACATTGTTGTTTGTTATTATATCTTTTATTTCATTAAGTAATTCATTCTTTTCTAATGTTTCTTCTATTTTTTCATTAATGACGTTATTAATATTTTTTTCTTCAATAATATCTAATGATTTTAATTCTTTTTTAGATTTTCTTTTATTTTTAATTTTAGGTTCTTGTTGAGTTGGAACACTTGGATGTTCTATTTCAGAAGAACTTAGAGAAACTGATTTTGTATTATTTTGAATAGGTTGATGTTTTTCTTCTTCAATAATAATTTCAGAACTATTTTCTTCATTTTTTTCTGTTTCATTAACATCTTGAACTTCAGTAGATTCTTGAACTTCAGTAGATTCTTGAACTTCAGTAGATTCTTGAACAACTTCTTGAACATCTTGAACATCTTGAACTTCTTGAACATCAGTAGATTCTTGAACATCTTGAACATCAGTAGATTCTTGAACATCTTGAACTTCAGTAGATTCTTGAACATCTTGAACTTCTTGAACTTCTTGAACATCTTGAACATCTTGAACTTCAGTATATTCTTGAACATCTTTAACATCAGTAGATTCTTGAACATCTTGAACATCTTGAACATCTTGAACATCTTGAACTTCAGTAGATTCTTGAACATCTTGAACTTCAGTAGATTCTTGAACTTCTTGAAAAACTTCTTGAACATCTTGAACTTCAGAAGATTCTTCAACATCTTGAACAACTTCTTGAACTGCAGTAGATTCTTGAACTTCTTGAACTTCAGTAGATTCTTTAATTTCAACAGAAGAATTATTTCCTAATAGTGAATCAACTAATGAAGTATCATTAAATTTTAGTTTAATATCATTTTTAGTAGTATCTCCGTTAAGGTTTATTGTACCACCTTCATCACCTAAAATAGAATTAATCAAATCATTATTAGTACTAAATGTTTGTTCAAATAAATTTCCATTACTTAAGATAAGTTTAAAAGTAGTATCATCTAATAAAGGCTTATTGTCTATTGAATAAAAAACATATTTATCATTTATTTTCAATTTATAAGAATCATTTTCTTGAATAATATTCAAATTTAATGAAGTCATTTTTTTTTTAGAAGTAATATTAAATTCTTCTTTGAAAGAAAATTCCTTAAATGTTTCATTTTCTAAAGGTATACTATTTTCATTATAAGAATACAATATAAATTTTAAATCTTTGTTTTCTAATTTAGTTCCATTAACCTTTTCTTTATTTTTATTAATAATAGAAATATCTTTTAAAACTAATTTATTCATTATTAAAAAATTAGATTTTAAAAAAAAAAAAGAAACTAGTAAAATTATAAATATTATTTCATTAAATTAAAATTTTCAATTAAATTATTTATTTAGAATTTCAATTAAATTATTTTCTATATTAATAGCCTCGGAATTTAAATCACTGTTTTCTACAACAATATTAAATAACCCCCATGACCTGAAAATAACTATAGCACTAGAACTTTTTCCAAATCTTCCTCCTCTTCCAATTAATTGATACAAAGTATTTCTTGTACTAATTGAAGTTAAGTTTTCATGGATATCTATTGCCGTTAAATTAATATTTGTTCCATATATAATTGAAGGGTCAGATAATATGAATTTAAATAAATCCTTTGTTTTCAAAAAGATTTCTAATTCATAACTACTTAAATCACTTTGATTATATACTCCAATATTACTTAAATATAATTTAGCCATTAAATCATCAGATGTCTCAATAATATCTTGATTAAACAATATACTATGAGGGTCAAATGATTTTTTAGAACCATTATACTTATTCAAATGATTTCTAGAATTCACAATAAATTCATTAGAATAATTAAATTTAATTTTTCCTAATTTTTTATTTGCTTCTTCTAATCTAAAATCTTTTAAATCAGCTTTTACATTTTCTTGGATATTTTCAATTTCATCCAAAATAGCTTTTTTTTCTCTTTGATAATCATTAATTAATTTTTTTAAGTTAGGAGAACCATGTAAAAATTCTGAAGTTATTTCTTGAACATAAGAACTAAATTTTTCAGGATTTGATACATGTAATGTATTTTTATTATTGTAAAAATAAGCATTTTTAGTAAATATATTTTCAATTACATTATTATTTATCATTTGAATACTAATTTTCTTAATTTTATCAAAATATTCTTGATTACCAGAACAAAATTTCAAAAGTAATTTACCATGATTTCTTATATTTGAATTTGTAATTTTTCCAATATAATCAATAAATAATAAGTTAATATTTTCAGGTAAAACACTTCTTAAATTTTCAAACATCTTCAAAACAATTAAATTTGAAAATCCTCTTTCTATAATTGGATTTTTTTCAATTAATTCCAAAAAATCATCAATATCTTCAGCATTTTCCAAATTATGAAAAGGTGATATTAAACAACCATCAGGTGAAACAAATTCACAATTAATATGTTGATGACTTGTTCGAATAGATTGAATATCACTAGTATCAGCATTATTTTTTTCCTTAAAATGATTTAAAATAGTTGGTATTTTATCAGGACTAGCTAATGTAGCAGAAACTAATATGCTCGTTTTAGGTAAAACACTCATTATTTTAGAAGTAATCATTTGATTGGATGCTGCAAAAGCTTCATCAAAATAAGGAATAAATAAATCAGGAAATTCCAATAATAATTCGTAAGCAGAATCCAAATCTGAAATAATCATTTCCGGTAAATTTGAACATTTTTCAACTTCATTTTCTCTACTGAAATTTACATGATGTTGTAATTCTTTTTCACGAATATCAATCGGTCTAGTTTCATCTAAGTAAATAAGCATTTGTTCTCTTAAATCAGGACTAAATTTCATATCTACTCTGGATTCATCCATTTTATTCAACTTTAATGACTTTTTCTTACGCCAATCTGGATAACAACTTTTGTAAGGTCTAAAATCTACTAAAAATAAATTAGATTTATATTTATCTTGTATATATGTGGCTAACCAAAATTTTATATCCACATTATGAGTTACACATAAGCTACATACATTGTTTCTAACAATATCATTGTAACAAATGTATAACATAATTTTAGGTTTCACAATTTTCATTGCTTCAATTGGTTCTCCAACTTGTATGTTTTCAATCAATTTATTTTTTAATTTATTAGAATTTAATGGACGAATCATGTCTAAAGGAATACTATTTTGAACAGTACCGTCTTCATATTGAATAGTACATAAACTATATCCATTTATATCTTCATTAACATTTTGTATAATTCCTTTAAAATATTTTAATTTATTTTTCTGACATTCTTTAAAATGGTCAGCAATTAAGCGTGCAATAATTGTACTTATTAATGTCTTTCCATTAGCAGGTGGAACCCAATAAAATAAAAATAATGGTTTGTCATTTACAACAGAATCCATAATTTTTAATATTGTTTCTTTTTGCTCTTTATACAATACAATATTATTAGGTTTTTCTTTATCCCAATAACTTGTTGTAATTAAGTAATAATATGAAGTTAATAATTCATAAACATAATTCGAATTTTTTTTTTTCAAATATTTTTCAAGTTTATTTAATATTTCATAACAAATTGTTTTCAATTCAGTATTTAACATAAAATCACAATCCTGAATACATCGATATAAACTAATACATCCATCACATAAAATTTCATTGCTTAATGATTCTTTTTTTTTACATTTTCTTGCTAGATTAGTTGTCCAAAAGATAATATTTAAGAAAGCTTCAGAAAGTTTATTTTTTTTATATGGATAGAAATTTTCATCTAATTTTAAATTTGTAATAAATCTATCAATATTTTTTTTATTTTTATCAATTTCATTATTCATTTTAAGTAAATCAGCCTTTTTAATAGCTTGTTTCTTATTTTTACTAGAATTATTTAATTTGCTTTTTTTATTATTTTCAAGAATTTTTACATAGTCGTCAAAATAACTACCTAAACTATTTTTCATTAAAAAATTATTAAATTCAATTAATAATTCTTCGCTTATTATTTTAGTTTTATCAGTTATTTCTTGATTGTCATGATTAATATCATTTGAAATAATATCATTAATATTCATTTCATTAAAATTTACATTTAAAAGTAATTTATTTGCATCATTAATTAAAGCATTGACTACAGGATTATCCTCATGATCATTATTTAAATTTCTCCAATTTAAATCATCTCCGCTTGTTTTAATACCATAATCACTCATTATTCACAATATTCAAATTTATTATATTATATTATTTCAATGTTAATATTATATTATATACATTAGTTATTAAATCAATTTTTTTAAATTACTTTTTTTTTTAAAAGATTTTAAGTTATTTATGTTATTTATGTTATTTATGTTATTTATGTTATATAATTTTAAATCTTTTTAAATTTCTTTAAAATTCTTTTTTTATTGGGAATTTTAATAATTTTTTTACAGCTTTTTTTTTTAAATTTACAATATTCATTTAATATATTAAGTATCATACTTTTAGGTAATATGTAATTATTTTTTATTTTTTTTTTCTTTTTTTTTTTTTTTCTTCTTTCTTTTTTTTTTTTTTTTTTCCTTCTTTTTTTCTTTTTTTTTTTTTTTTTCTTTTTTTTTTTTTTTTTTTTT
>Ga0209600_1000648_pt1 | contig 26544 bp, 30 predicted proteins | sample COGITO_mtgs_1104_FD_185518 | JGI IMG/M metagenome (GOLD analysis project Ga0209600, IMG submission 185518) | Pelagic marine microbial communities from North Sea - COGITO_mtgs_110421 (SPAdes) (version 2) | ecosystem: Environmental > Aquatic > Marine > Epipelagic ... | reverse complement strand
CAAGCCCAAGCGCGATATAGCCAATTTGCGCCACCGAAGAATGGGCAAACATCTTTTTGATATCGGCTTCATAAATGGCCATGATCGTGCCAACTAAAATGCCGCCAACCGCCAAAGGCACAATGACATTCGACAAGGCGATGTCAACTATTCCGGGCGTTCCGCCAAAAATCGTGAAAAAGATCCGCGCTAAAACATAAAGCGCCGCCTTGGTAGCAATCGCCGCGAGCAAGGTTGATACTGCCGATGGCGCATAACCATAGGCCGCAGGCAACCATATATGGACTGGGAAAATCGCCGCCTTGACCAGCATGCCGGCCACCATAAAGCCAAAACCGACATAAAGCGCCGCCCCGCCAGCAGCATCAGGCAGGCGGTTCGCCATATCGCCCATATTCAATGTGCCAGTGATGGCATAGATAAACCCGACACCAATCACATAAAAGGTCGCACCAACCGCGCCAATCACAAGATAATGATAGCTAGCAACAAGCGCCCGCCGGTCAGTACCCGCCCCCATGCCAATCAGTATAACCGAAGCCAAAGCCGAAATTTCAAGGAAAACAAACAGATTGAAAGCATCAGCTGTCATCACAAGGCCAAAAAGCCCACCAATAACAAGAAGCCATGCCGCATAGAATTTGCCGCTGTCTTTATAGGCAATTTCAACCGCAACAAGACGCCGCGCGGCTAGGGTTGCCAGAAATCCGAGACCCGACATTACCACCAATGTAAGGCTGGATGCCGAATCAACGACAAATTCAATACCCCAAGGCGGTTCCCAATTGCCTAGATGATAGCTAATGCTAACGCCATTTTCGGTAACGGATTGAAGCAATAACGCGGCAAGAAATGAGATGCCAGTGCCAATAAGTGCCAACACCCATGCCAGACCGGCAATAGGCAAAACCGCGCTAAATGGTGCCAAAAGCAACGGAACCACAACAAGCAATGCTGGTAAATTAGTCAAAATAGCGGCGCCCATCATTCTGCTGCCTCACTTGTCGGACGTTTCGGACGAGCCAGTGATTGGCTTGCCTTGGCGGCAATGATTTCATCTTCTTCGACACTGCCAAAGGCTTCGTTAATCCGCAGGATCAAGGCTAAACCAAGCGCCGTTGTCGCCACCCCGACAACAATCGCTGTCAGAATCAAAACATGAGGCAACGGGTTTGAATAAAGCGTGTCGGGATTGCCATCAAGAATGGGCGCGGTACCGCCTGCCATCTTGCCAAGCGAAATATAGAAGATGAAAACCGAGGTCTGAAAAATTGACAGCCCGATCATCTTTTTTACCAGGTTCGCTCGAGCAATGACCATGAAAAGCCCTGTCATCATCAAAATGACAACAATAATATAGTTCCAGCTTCCTGCGAGTTGCTCAATCATTGGCGCGATCCTCAACAAAGCCAGCAAAGGCATGAAACAGAGCCAGCATGACACTTGTCACCGTCAGGCCAACGCCAAATTCAACGACTAAAATACCAATATGCTGACCCGAGCCGACCGATCCCGTCAGCGCGGTATAATCTAAAAAAAGGCCGCCCTTGGCCATCGAGACAATGCCAACAGCGCCATAGATGGTGACACCAAGCACCATCATCCAAAGATTAACCCGCGCCGAAATGATTTTACGGCCAGCTTGCAAGCCAAAGACAAGCGCATGCAAAATAAAGGCAGCGGCGATGATCACGCCCGCCTGAAACCCGCCACCAGGGCCAAAATCGCCATGGAATTGAACATAAAGGCCAAACATGATGATTGGGGCAAACAGGATTTTGGCCACAACACGAAAGACAGGATTTTGGTTCATGCCTTTGTCCTCGCTGTTTTGGGACCTGATTTCGGCTTGGCTGAATTTGGCTTGGCTGTTTTTGCCGCTATCTTTCGGTTATCTGTTTTCACGCGCTTTGTTCGGGTGGTACCTGCAAGCAACATCAAAACCCCAAGACCGGCGGTAAAGACAACAATCGTCTCGCCAAGCGTGTCAAAACCGCGATAGCTTGCCAAAACCGTTGTCACAACATTTGGAATGTGAAGCGCACTGCCACTTTCGGCAAGATAGCGCGGGGCAACATGCTGGTGCACCGGCGCCATAGCATCGCCAAGAAATGGCAAATCCATAACGGCAACAAGCAATAACGCCCCTGCTCCGATACAAATAACCCCTGCCAGAAAATTGCGATTCTGGCTTGGCTTTTCATCGGCCGGAATATAGGCCATTGCGGCAAGGAACAGCACAGTTGAAATGCCAGCGCCAACCGCCGCTTCAGTAAAGGCAACATCAACCGCATCCAGATTGACGAAAATCGCCGCTGAGGTCAGCGAATAGGCACCTGACATGACGATCACCGCATAGAGGCGTCCGGTACGAACCACCATCACCGCGATCAGCACCAGCAAAGCCAACAGAAAAATATCAATGACTAGACTGACCATCACGATTTTACCTTAGCGGTTTTGGCATTCGCCTTATTTGTAGGCACTTTTTTAGTAGGCATCGCCTTAACCAAATTCCGCCCAACCGGCTTTACGCCCATTTTATGCGCCACCTGCGCCACCGCATGAGTTGCGATCGGGCTGGTGAAAAACAGAAACACGCCAATTAAAGCTAGTTTAAAACTGACAAGGCTAAATCCTTGATGAATGATCATGCCAAGGATAACAAAGCTGGCACCAGCCGTATCAATCATGCCAACAGCATGAATCCGGCAATAGACGTCAGGCAGTTTGATCAAACCAAAGCTTCCAATCAAAAGCGCGATCACGCCAATCGCAATCGACAGTCCAGATAGGGCAAGCAAAAGCATATCCATCATTTTGCCCCCGTTGAATGATCGCCAAGCGATCCGGTGCTGAAAATTTTCAGGACAGCAAAAGTGCCGATAAAATTCAAAATGGCATAAAGCAAGGCAATATCAACGAATTCAGGGCGCTCCATGATAAAGCCATGAAGCGCAATCCCCAAAATGACCAAAGTACCGATTGCATTGACCGCCAGAACACGGTCGAACGCGGTTGGGCCAAGAGCGGTTCGGACAAGCGCCATTACGAGACAAACCGCACAGGCGGTGATTGCAACAATCATCATCATTTGCCAGATTTCCCCAAACGTCCTGATATGGCCCCTTCAAGGGCGCAATTGCGTTGATCCATATCACCGCTTCGCACATCGTCACCAAATTGTGGATGAAGCGCGTGAACCAAAAACCGGCTTGGGCCTGTTTTGGCTTCGTCGATATCAACAGTGACGGTTCCCGGGGTCAAGGTGATCGAATTGGCATAATTGGCAAGGCCAGCCGCAGTTGCCTGATTAGCGGGGACTTCAAAAATTTCAGGATCAGATGTTCCACGAAGAATGATTTTGGCTGTTGCGATATTGGATGAGATGATCTCGCCAATCAGCCAGACCAAATAGGCTGGCAACCGCGCAAAAAGATGCGTTGGCAGGCCTTCGCAATCAGTAGCGCCAATACGAAGGCTAAGCCAGGTGCAAAGCAAACAACTGACAATACCAAAACCGATTAGCAGGCCATTATAAATGCCTGACATCAGCAACCAGCCAGCCATCAAGGTCGTAAACAAAATCAGGAAACGCATTTGAATTCTAAAATCTCTGTATTGTGTATACCAGAGATTGACTTTAGATGGCTTTTTTCTCGGCTTCAATGCTATTTCAATAAAATTAGTTTTTGAGTCACATAATTTTTTGGTTTTGGGCCGTTATGGTTTTTCCAAAAATTACTGGCAAATGGCTTGTTTTTGATAAGGCCTCAGGCTATGAGTTCATCAGTTATATTTTGATTTGATTCGAATTTGGGGGATAAACCATTGGCTTCAACAACAAACAAACAGCGTCCAGCCCATGTTCCTGAAGAAAATGTCTACACATCACTTCATTGGTTAATAATCGCTGCCTATGCTGCTTCAGCCGTGGCTGTGTTTCTGCTGATCAAAAGCGCCGGATAATTTAGTCACTTAGGCGGGAACCAATTTCTTGGATGCGCTTTATCAAAAACAGATTCTCGAGCTTGCCAAACAATCACGCACGCGCGGACTGGACACAAACGCTCCGCTTCAAGCGAGTTGTGATAACCCAACCTGCGGTGATCGGGTGGACATATCCTTTGCGCTGAAAGACGACGCCATCAATAATATTGGGATCAATGTTCGCGGCTGCGCATTATGCGAGGCTGGTGCGGGTCTGGTTGTGGCTCAATTTGAGGGCATGAAGCAAGACATAGCCCGCCAGATGACAGCGCAATTCGCCAGATGGATCGGCAAAGAGCAAGACCAAGCTCCAAATGAAGACATGGCAAAATTTATGCCGGTGCGTGATATCCGCAACCGGCGCAAATGCGTTCTTCTGGCATTTCATGCTGCCATGCAGGCGCTCGACCAATCATAGCGATGCGCAATTGCCCTGAATAACAGGGGAAATAAAGGCTTATTCAGGCCGCACTGAAACCTTACCAAAAACCCAAAGACAGGCAAGAAGCGCAAGCGGAAAGCCGATGACGAGTAAAACACCAATATTCGCATTCATGGTTATGATCTCCCAATCAAAATATTGGTCGTTTTTTAGGCGGTTCTGCCAATGATGGCAAGGGTCAATTCGTCCCTACGCCAGTTTGTCGCGGACAGCTTTGGCTGAAACCCGCCTGAGGTGCTACACGCGCCTATGGTGTCTCGCAGGTTTCACCGTCACAGCATGGCATAACATTCATGCGGCAATGCGCACATTGCCCATGACCATGCACCCAAACGATGTTTTCAGGCCGCCCACAAGATGGGCATTGCGGCTGCAAGTTTGGCTTTGGCTTCGTTTCAGATGCCACTGTTGTTTGATCTGGCAATTGCTGTTTTATCTGGGGCAAATCGGTTGTCCGGCTCTTGGTTGGGCGGCAGCGTGAACTCAGATGGTTCCGCAAACTTGCCTCATTATTAACCCACTGCAATGTTAAATGTTATTAAAAATAAAATAGTAAATCCAAGCGAAAGCGCAGTAGCAATTGGGGACATTGCAGTCTAGGACTCCTCTATGTTGTAAATATTTGACGTATTTTTACTCTATTTAGTGGTTCAATAATTTGTTGTCAAACACTGCTTTCAAAAAAATTGAGCTGGATTGTGACAGTCGCTACGCTGCTACGGGGGTGGCCTCGCAATGGCACCATTCCAGCCACAAACCCGTCAAAATACGGGTGCAGCGTCAAAGGCGAACTTAACGCATTTCCTCCCTAAACTCGGCCAGCCTTTACGCTGGCCTTAATTTTTTGGCAACATTTGGCAAATGTCGACTGCAGGAGAGCGCTATGAAGTTAGTAGGGCTAGCAATATGCCTAGGAACCATCATTGGAGCCGCCGTGACAGTTGGCTTCCTTTTATGTTGTGACATTCTCAGCTTGCTGTTTGTTCTTGGCGGCGCAATTGGCTTCTTGATTATGAAGGGCAATCCTGAAAACCATATGAACAATTTTGGTGATGGAGCTGTTTATTTTGGTTAGCTCGGCACACTCGTTGGGTTGATTGCAATTACTGGTAATAGATTTTTGGTTTGGGGAGATATAGAGAAGATGGAGCCTGCCTTGACTGTTTCTATGCTGCCAATTCTATACGGCTATACCGTAAGGCTAATAAACATAGCGCTTTCGAGAGATTGAAGCCCAATGACCCGCACCCTACTCACCGCCATATTCCTAACACTGTTAAGTCAGACGGCTTGGGGTGTTAATTTGGCTGAGATACAGCTTATGAACAAATTAGATGATCAGCGCGGATATTGTATAGATATCCGCGGTCATAAGGAGCGGGCAAAGGTTCAACGCGGACTTCAGGCCCACACCTGTTACTCCTACCAAGAGCAGATTGGCGTGGATCAGGCTTTTGATGCCAGCCTTGTAGCAACTGGTAGATTTTATCTGCCTGCCTTTGACGTCTGTATGGCAGCAGAAAATAGTTCTCAAGGATCGCGCTTAATCCTGACCAGATGCGCTGAACAAAATCTTCAAAAATTTGATCTAAACTCAGCTAATGAGATTAGGTTAGTTGTTAACAACAAACTTTGTTTAGTAGTGAATGACGGAAAGTCCAAAGAAGGCGGTGGTGGCACACCTATTCACTTGATGAGGAGTTTGACGCTTGAAAACTGCGCTACAACCAAGGGCAAATACAAACATTGGCGTATAGGCAATTGACCATATTCCAAACTTAGGTAACCCGCAAACTCGCCCTATTCCTCGTCTGTGCTTTTGAAATCGCGCTGTTCCTGCTTGTGGCGGCGTGGATATAGAACAATAAAGCTAGACAATACAATTAGCCCGCAACCAATGGCCGCAGTTAATGTGATGTTCTCTCCAAAGAATAAAACACCGATTGCCCCACCAAAAATGATCCGTGAATATCTAAAAGGTGTGATTGCAGACACCTCACCAATCCGCATTGCTGAGATGATTGAGCTGTATCCAATTGTACCAAGAAAAACACCTAGAAGCAGATAAAGCCAAGAACTGGCGTCCGGCCAGATAAATGGTTCATCGAAGAAAAAGCTTAAAGCGAGACCTGACAGGGCAATCGACATAAAGCCGTGCACCCCAAGAGTAAAAATATTCAATGACTTTGGCACCGCCCGGCTAGCAAGATCTCGACCCGCAAAACCAAGCATTCCTAGCACCGCCAAAATTGACAAGAATGAGAAGCTGTCACTGGCAGGGTCAACTATGATCAAAACGCCAACGAAGCCAAGCAGAACGGCAGCCCAGCGCAGAGCACCAACTTTTTCTTTAAACAATACAGCTGCTCCAACCACAACAACAAGTGGAGTTGCCTGTAAGATCATTGTAGATGAGGCTAAAGGTGTCAAAGCAAGCGCGGATGAGTAAAATACGCGACCTGTTAATTCAGACACCACGCGAAAATGCATTGGCTTGGTGAAAAAAACCAATGAAAAAATCTCTTTTCGCAGGATCAAAGCCAATCCAGAAAATGTCAGAGCACCGCCAAAACCCAGCAGAAATAGAATCTGTCCAACTGGCAACGCTGACGAAACAAGTTTTATCACACTATCTTCGACAGCAAATGTTGCCATTGCAACCACCATCAAAAAGCTGCCAAGAAAATTTTCTTTTTGAATGTTACTTATCGGCAAAATGATGAGACCTGATCCTGTTGAAGCTGTTTTGGGCAAATTATAGCTATTGAATCGCCACGTTTAATGAGCGCTTAAGCCCTAAAACTTCTCAACCCAAGGTCTCAGTTCAATTTCCCAGGACCAAACGCTGCGATCTTGGCGATGGAAATGAAGGTAAGTCTTTGCAATTTCATCTGGATCTAAAAGCGTTTGTTCTCCAGTATCAGGTCGTAACTCAGAGGAAATGCCGCCATCGATAACGAAATGTGCAACGTGAATATTTTTTGGTTGCAACTCCCTAGCCAAGGATTGCGCCAGACCACGGAGGCCAAATTTACCCATTGCAAATACTGAAGAGTTTGGGAAACCTTTTATTCCAGCTGAAGCGCCAGTAAAGAAAATACTTCCACGACCGATCTTGGTCATTCGGATGGCAGCTTGTTGAGCAACTAAAAACGCTCCATAGCACGTTGTTTCGAGTGCTAACTTTGTCTTTGCCGGATCAAGGCTTGTTATGTCGCCTCTGATTCTCGCTGAAGGATTGTAAACTACAACTGATGGCTTACCTAAAATTTGGTCAGTTTGAGCAAATAGACTCTCGACCTGATCAATGTTAGTCACATCGCATTGCACCAAATCACAGTTGATCTCTTCTCTTAAACCCTTCAATTTTTGGATATCACGCGCTGCCAAGACAACAGACATATTTTCCGCACTAAACAGCCTAGCGAGAGATGCGCTTAAGCCACTACCTGCGCCAACTATAATACACGTTTCTTTATCCTGAGCCATAAATTAGCCTCCACAAAAACACAGGCACCATACAAAAATCTGACAGCTATTCCAAACTCAGTGAAAATGAACCAAAGCACAAGATCAAATCTCTCATTTTGTTAGTTACCTCGACTTAATTATTTAGCCTATGCGCCGGCTTTGTTTTCTGTCAGGGTTTCGTACAGATAGTATTATGGAGAACCAGCGATGAAAACGACAGGACGGTGCTATTGTGGCATCCTTAAATACGAGATTACCGAAAAAGCCGAAGCCGCGTTCCAATGTCACTGCCGAGAATGCCAGTACATCACTGGCGGTAACCCAAACATTGTTATGGTGTTTCCTAAAAATGCATTTCGCTACGTAGAGGGAAATCCAAAAAAGTTTGCAAGAGCCGATCTTGAGACGCCTGTCACTAGACATTTTTGCGAAGATTGCGGAACGGCGATGGGAACCGAGAGCCCTGCACGCCCAAACTCTATGATTGTAAAAGTTGGGACATTGGATGACCCAACGGCATTCGCAGCACAAGCAGCTATATTTACTTGTGACATCCAACCATTTCATCACTTGCCAGATGGCCTTCCAGCCTTTGAAAAACGACCACCAAAAAAATAAATAATTTTGCTTCCACCGTGGCAGTTACCAAAAAAGGTCAAATTGTTAACTTGAAAAACCCTGATCACAAATTCAAAGACAATCCAATATATGATTTTTTACTGGTGTTTGCTGGGCTATTTTTTGCATTCTTTATTACCAGTCCAGATGATTGGCACAGCCCGTTGATATTGGTTATGGCTGCGATGGTCTCTGGTTTAGTTGCGCTAATTTCATTAAAATTGAAAAACAAATAAAACAGTATCTTATTACCTGATTACGAAGCTAAATATTAACTATAATTCTGCTGCTAGTGGAGCATTGTGGTCGCGCATAACCCGCTTAATAGCGCCTATGGAAGTACCTTTTTGCAGGATGGTTTAATTGGTGTTGTCCTTCTCAATCACAAACGCCAAGTTATTGGCCGGCATTTCCAGAATTTTGATAATCTTCAGGATTTGTTGCCTGAAGAGATCGAGCATCCAAGCATCATCTTTATAACCAATATCTGGATCAGCCTCTATCAAACTTTGATGAAAGGCTTGGTCACCACTGCTGCTGAGAACACCATTTCGCATAAACGGGCCATAAATGACGCAGCGCCCCTTTTCAGCTAGGGATTGAGAAATCTCACTTGTGATAACTTTTACCTCAGCTTCACTGACAAGGTGCAACAGATTAACCAGCAAGATGAAGTCCTGATTGGGGCAAAAGGCTGACCAGCCTTTGTTCGTTACATCCAGTCTTATTGGCGACAAAAGATTGGGTAACTGTTTTGCGAGGCTTCTTGAGACGATGCTATTTAAGCGGGTCTCATCTATGTCAGACGGTTGCCAGATCAAGCTGGGAATAGCGGCGGCAAGCTCAACTATGTGTTGGCCGGTGCCACTTGCGATTTCCAGAGCAGTTCCACTTTCCGGCGCGTAATTGCGAACAAGCTCAATGATGTGGGCTGAATTTCGTTCAGCAGCAGGCGAATACAGGCAACCGCCGCTTTTTTTCTGAACAACGCTTGCTGTTAACGGAATGTTTTTGCGCAACACCAATTTAGATCAATTCCCAAATAAAAATTAACAACTCTGATCGCGTCGGATTCAGGGTCTGAAACTTATGCACCCCAACGGTCAAATCCTTAGCGGAAGTTATAAAGCATATTTCCGACAGGCTATGCCGTTATATTTGGCTCAGAACGCCCTTTGACTTTGCTCGGCCGGCAAGACTCGCCTTGCTCCTTAATGGCCCGTAAATGGCCTTCTGTGAAGGCTAAAAAGGCAATGGCACCGCAAGAATAGGCGGCTATCACTATCCCAATCACGGGCACGGCAATCACTATGATCTGAGCTTGAGAGACCATATCTGCCGCAACCTGCTGTGTTGCGATCTGCTCGTACATAAACTTGGCAAACCAAATGCTGCCAAAAATCAAAACAAAACCCAGCAGCGCGTTCAAGGTTGCCAATATAGTTGCAAGTATTCTGTTCATCCTTACCCCCTATGGTATTTATATGCGGGGCTAATACTGCACTAAGGATGGACGATAATGCTAGCTGACGGGTGCTAGAAATACGGTTCTTTGTAAACAAAGGTCATCATTTTAGGGAAATTGGGTCGTTTTTGATTTCTTGCAGTATGTTTTCAAAACCTATGTCTGGAATTTTCTTTCGCTTTTTTGGCGGCTGAAATCGTTTCCATTCATTTGTGGCAGGAAAACCCACTGCGGTTTGCGTTGTCAGACGCCAAGTCGATGCCTGACGGCCAGTGAAGTAACCTCGCTTGGTGCAAACAATAAAGCCGTGATCAATTAACTGCGCTAGGGCAGCTTTGACTGCGTGTTTGCCCAATGAAAGCCGCTTGGCACCGTGGTTTAGGCTATATTGGATTTGGCCGTTATTATGACCGTTAAAGTATGAATGCAGATCCATATAAACCTTTATTGTGGGTGGCTTTAAAGCCAACCAAGCTGGATGGCTGAGCATATAATACCGGAGCTTGATAAATTGTTCAGCTTCCTCGTATTGCCCGCGCTTTTTGGCTTTTTTGCTGAGCTTAGAGCGCATCGGATCAGTCATTTAAGGCTCGGCACTGTTTTTTACTGATCCACGCTTTCAAATCGCTTAAACGCCACCTGTAAAGTCTGGGGCGCAATTCTATTGGTGGTGGCATCTCACCGCGATCACGCATTTTCCAGATAGTGTTTTTGTGACACCCGAGTAGTTTAGAGACTGCATTTATATCGATCAAAACATCATTTTCATTCATAGCTTTTCACCAACTGATATGATTTCAGATGTGAAAAAATTGATCGATGTAAGATGATTTGTTCAGGGAGGGATAAACGATTTTTTGGAGCAAACGCTCCCTCAGAAAGTTTAACTATAGTTTACCCTCAAGACACAAAAAAACCGCTGAAAACATTACATTTCAACGGTTTGGTATATTTGCTTTGGCATCCCGTAGGGGATTCGAACCCCTGTTGCCGCCGTGAAAGGGCGGTGTCCTAGGCCTCTAGACGAACGGGACATCTTTAAAAGCAAAGCCAGTGACGCTTGTATTAGTCAAAACCGTCGATCAAATCAAGCCGCTTTTATCATCGATTTGTGTTTTTCCGCAAAACAGGCAAAACCGGGGTGAAATTCTAGGCCTAGCGCGCAAATGCTAGTGGTGGAATGGCAACATCATCAATTTCAAACTGCATGGCATTGCCGCCACGAAACCGGTCGCGCCGCACCCGACCAAGAATATGCATATAGTGACCATCGCGGGCATCGGCTACCGCCTGACCAAGCGGCGTACCGCCTGCCTGAAACGCAATTGCATTCAAGGTGCCACTGCCATCATCCAACCGGCAAGATAAATGTGCACCCGCCTCGCCCAAAAATTTTGCCGATTTGATTCGGCAATCGGGAATGACAAATCGCGGCTCGGGATTGCCACTGCCAAACGGGCCAAGCCGGTCAAGCCAATCGGCAAGATCGGGCTTGCATCCAGCAACGCTTAACAGACCACTGGCTTTTTGCAGTGGTTGCGGGATAACCCCATTCAGATCAGCCATCAGTCGGTCATTCAGAAATTGCTGTAACTCGTCAATCTTATCAGCCCTGATAGTAAAGCCTGCGGCCATATCATGTCCGCCGCCACCTTCTAGAATTCCGGCTTGATGCGCGGCAATAATGGCGTTGCCAAGCCGAAAACCAGCAATACTGCGCCCCGATCCTTTGCCAATGCCATCATCATTCATGGCAATCACCAAAGCAGGCTTGCCGAAACGTTCGCGAACCCTGCCAGCAACAATTCCAATCACGCCTTCATGCCAAGATGGGTCATGCATGATCAAAACCGGATGGTGTATTTCGGCAGCCCGATCAATGGCAGCAATCCGGATTCCTTCTTCAATCTGCTTGCGCTCGTGGTTCATTTCATTAAGCCGAAGCGCCAGACCGGCTGCCTCGTCACTATTATTGCAGGCAAGCAGCTTTACCCCAAGGCCAGATCCGCCAATCCGGCCAGCAGCATTGATTCGCGGGCCAAGCAAAAAGCCAAAAGCATAAACATTAGGTGCCGCGTTCATGCCGGCAACATCGGCAAGCTTGGTCAGCCCAGGATGACGACGCTCGGCCATCACCTTTAACCCTTGGCGGACAAAAGCACGGTTTAACCCAACTAGCGGCACCACATCACAAACAGTGGCCAACGCAACAATATCAAGATAGGCCATCAAATCAGGCGGGGTGCGGCCTTCGGCAAAATGGCCGTGTTCACGCAATTCGCGAACCATGCCAACAAGTACAATAAAAACAACACCAGTGGCGCAAAGATAGCCATATCGCCCATCTTCATCCAGCCGGTTGGGATTCACCACTGATTGCGCGCGCGGCAATTCAGGGCCGGCGATATGATGGTCAATCACAATAACATCAAGACCTATTTCGGCCACAGCTGCCAATGGCGCATGCGCCGTGATGCCGCAATCGACCGTCACCAATAGCTGTGCACCTTTTTCTTTGAGGGCGAGCAAAGCGGCCGTATTCGGGCCATAGCCCTCGGTAAAGCGGTCAGGAATATGGACATCACAAACCACATCAAGATCGCGCATCACCGAAATCAGTAGCGCCGCCGCCGCCGCACCATCAACATCATAATCGCCAAAAACACCAATTGGGGTTTTGCTCATAACCGCATCGGCTAGCCGCTTGGCTGCCTTGTCCAGATCTTTAAATCTTGACGGGTTGGGCAGTAAATCACGGATTTTCGGGTCAACATAATGCGGTGCTGTTTCAGCTGTTAAGCCCATACCAGCCATGATGCGCGCTAAAGGAATGGGTAGATCGTCAAACAAGTCCATCAAGGCGGCGGCAAGCCGATCCTGATTTGGCCCTGATAATTGCGTTGACGCCTCGATCCAACGAGCGCCGCTTGTCGAATGGGTTATGCCAAGGAAAGCGTCCTCAGCCATTACCCCTCCAAATCTGCCAGCAAGATTGGCATGGCAACCGGCTTGGCTTTGACAATCGGCAAATCTTCCATCTCGTCCAAAGCTTTTTTCAAGCTGGCAACTGGGGTTTCATGCGTTGTCATGACAAGCGCCACAACATCGCCCGGTGCGCGTCCTTGTTGCAGCAAGCCTTCAATCGAAATATCATGCTTTTGCAAAATCGCAGTTACGGTCGCCAAAACGCCCGGCTGATCAACAACCATCAAACGCACATAAAATGGTTTATCCGGCCCTGCCCCATTTTTCACCGCACTGGAATCGGCAAGCTGGCTTGTCGGTTTGCCAAAAGCAAACCCACCTCGACCAGCGGTAATGTCAATCAAATCAGACAAAACCGCCGATGAGGTTGCACCACCCCCAGCACCCGGACCAACGGCTAGAACGCTTCCAACCGGCGTGCCATGAAATTCAACAGCATTCAAAACACCATTCACCTTGGCAAGCTGGCTGTTGAGAGGCAATAGACAGGTTTGCATGCGCGGCATTAATCCGGGCTCGGCAACGCCAACAAGTTTAATGCGAAAGCCCAATTGATTGGCATAGGCAAAATCAACCGATGACACATCACGGATACCTTGGATCGACACTGCGTTAAAATCGGGCTGATGCCCGAATGCAATGGCGGCCAAAATGGTCAATTTATGCGCGGCATCAATGCCATCAACATCAAAGCTTGGCTCGGCTTCGGCATAGCCAAGACGTTGCGCGTCAGCCAGCACTTCGTCAAAATCGCGCCCCGTTGTCTCCATTGTTGAGAGAATATAATTGCAAGTCCCGTTCAAAATACCTGCAACGCGGTTAATCTGGTTTCCGGCAAGCCCTTCGCGAAGCGTTTTTACCGCCGGAATGCCGCCAGCAACCGCCGCTTCGAACATAAGATGGGCGTTATTGGCCTCGGCAAGCTTGGCCAGTTCAGTTCCGTGATGCGCGATCATCGCTTTATTGGCAGTGACGAAATGCTTTCCTGACGACAGTGATGCGCGGGCAAGATCCAATGCCACACCTTCGCTGCCACCAATCATTTCAACAATAATGTCAACATCGTCACGCGTGGCAAGCTGGATTGCATCATCATACCAGTCAATGCCGTCAAGCGAAAAGGCACGTTCAGCTGAGCGGTCGCGCGCGCTAACGGCAACAATGTCAAGCGATTGCCCTGCAGCGATCGCCAAATCACCATGCCGATTGATTAGCTGGCGGGCAACCTCAGATCCAACGACCCCGAGGCCAGCGATTGCAATTTTTAAACCGGACTTTGCTTTTGTCATCACAAATTCACTTTTTCACAAATTTTCGTTTCTGCCAGCAACAAGCGGCTTTGAAATGGTGTAACCATTTGCCCGATTTCTGGCAAGGCTCCTACCGGTCATTCCCGCAGATTTACCATGTTTTCTTGGCTTACAGATTGGTTGCGCTTCGCGCCGCCTGATCATAAAGACCCGATAACAGCCGTAATTGACGCGCTACCTCACCAAGGTCGGCACTACTGCCGCCGTCAAAGGGCATAAAACCATCGACAAGACAGGCCTCGCGAACCGCGCGATAACGAAGGCATAAATCAATGCCCGAATTTGTTGTGGCGTAAAGCACTTCCTTGCCATGTTTTTCGCTACTAACAAGACCAGCTTTGATCAATTTTTTCAGCGCATAATTGACCGTATGGCTGTCATCAACATTCAATTTGAAACAAATATCGGCCAGCTTTTTCGGGCGCGCCCGATGATTGACCGAATGAAGACATAAAATATCAAGAACATTAAGATCAGTGCCGCCACTAACGCTTATACCAGCCTCGGCAACCGCGGTTGCCATTGCTTTTACCATCCATTTCCCAAAGGCGTTCCACGCGACAATTAGGCCATATTCGACCTCGCTTAATTCAGCCGCCTTTTCCGAAACCAAATGCGATGACGAAACAATCCTTCTAACATTAGGGGTTTTCGACTTTTCTTGTGCCATCAAATCTCCTTTCGTCATTTGCGGTGTTGGTTGCGAAAGCGGTTATTTTACCGGCTTGTCACTTTTGCCAAAACCGCCACCGCCGGGCGTTTCAATGACGAAAACATCGCCAACCCCCATTTTGCGAATATCGGTTGCGGTTAGCGTTTCGATCGTGCCATCAGTTCGTTCAACCCAATTGCGCCCAAGCGCCGCCTCGCCGCCGCCATCCATGCCGTAAGGCGGGATAATACGGTGATTGGCAAGAATCACCGCTTCCATTTCCTCAAGAAAGCGCAACCTGCGACGAACACCATTGCCGCCATTATGCCGGCCAATGCCACCCGACCCGTGCCTGATCTCAAAGCTTTCCAACAAAACCGGATAACGCCATTCCAAAATCTCAGGATCGGTCAAGCGGCTGTTAGTCATATGGGTGTGAACCGCGTCGGTACCATCAAAATCTGGCCCCGCGCCTGATCCGCCGCACAAGGTTTCGTAATATTGATAGGTTGCGTTCCCATAAAAGAAATTATTCATCGTGCCTTGCGCTGCGGCCATGACACCAAGCGCGCCATAAAGCGTGTCGGTGACGATCTGCGAGGTCTCCACATTGCCAGCAATGACCGCCGCAGGATATTGAGCTTTCAACATGCAATCATCGGGAAGAATAATCTGAACAGGCTTTAAACAGCCTTCATTCATTGGAATATCATCGGCCACTAAAGTTCTGAAAACATACAAAACTGCGGCACGACAAACAGCAGCAGGTGCGTTGAAATTATTCGCGCCCTGCTTGCTTGTGCCGGTGAAGTCAACAATTGCCGACCGGTCGGCTTTATTGATCGAAATCGCAACCTTGACCTGCTGTCCATTATCCATTGGATAGGTAAAGCTGCCATCTTTGAGAACATCAATGACGCGGCGAACCGACTCTTCGGCATTATCCTGAACATGACCCATATAGGCGATAACAGTTGCCAGCCCGTAATGCGTGACCATTTTATGAAGTTCGCGAACGCCTTTTTCATTGGCCGCTAGCTGGGCACGAAGATCAGCGATATTTTGATCCGTATTGCGCGCTGGATATTTTGCCGAATCAAGAATGGCGCGCATTTCTGTTTCGCGATAATTTCCGCCATCGACAAGCTTGAAATTATCGATCAAAACGCCTTCTTCTTCGATATGTTTTGAATCTGGCGGTGCCGAACCCGGCGTGCGGCCGCCAACATCTGGGTGATGCCCGCGCGAGGCCACAAAGAACAGGATATCCTTGCCTGAATCGTCAAAAACCGGCGTGATAATCGTGATATCAGGAAGGTGCGTTCCGCCATTATAGGGGTTGTTTAGAACAAAGGCGTCGCCAGCATTTATATTGCCCTGATTACCGCGGATAACGGCGCGAACTGACTCGCCCATTGATCCAAGATGAACCGGCATATGCGGGGCATTGGCGATCAACGCACCAGCCGGATCAAAAATGGCGCAAGAGAAATCCAGCCTTTCTTTAACATTAACCGAAAGCGCGGTGTTTTGCAGCGTATAGCCCATCTGTTCAGCAATCGACATAAACAAATTATTGAACACTTCCAGCATCACCGGATCGCAATTTGTGCCAATCGCCACCCGCGATGCAACGGCCACGACACGCCGAACGACAAGATTACCGATCGCAGTCATTTCAGCCTGCCAACCAGGTTCGATCACATTGGTTCCGGTAGCTTCGGTGATCAGGGCTGGCCCCATGATCCGTTGCCCTGCGGCAATTGTGCTGCGGGCATAGACCGGTGCCGTCACAAATTGGCCATCCATATAGCATTGAATATGATCCAGAATATCCAGCGGCGCGTCAGGGGCGGCGGTGGCACTGGTTTCAACATCGAAATTCCGGCCAATTGACTCGACCGAAATCGTGGCCGCAACAAGTGCCTTATCCGGCATCAAAAAGCCAAAACGTGATTGATAAGCTGCCTCAAAATCAGCCGTCATCGCGGCAATCGAGCCAAACGGCACGGCAAGCGCCGTATCCGACCCATCATAGCGAAGATGGACATAACGATTTGTTTCAATGCGCGCGCTGGCGATATCCTGACCCGCAAGTTCAGCCTCGCTTTGCGTGGCAAGCTCATCAAGCTCGATTTGCAATCTTGGCGTCAAATTTTCGTTGAATCCAGCTTCAAGCGTGCGTTCGCGAAGCGCCGTCACATCAGCCAGTCCCATGCCATAGGCCGATAAAACACCAGCAAAAGGATGGATCAAAACCGTTTTCATGCCCAAAACATCGGCAATCAAACAAGCATGCTGGCCGCCTGCCCCGCCAAAACATTGAAGCGCATATTCAGTAACATCATAACCGCGCTGAACCGAAATTTTTTTGATCGCATTGGCCATATTTTCAACCGCAATACGCAAAAAGCCGCTGGCAATTTCTTCTTCACTTCGCTTGATACCGGTTTCTGCTTCGACCTGCGCGGCCATCGCGGCAAAACCGGCGCGTACCGGTGCAACATCAAGCGCCTCATCCTGATTGGGGCCAAAAACATGCGGGAAATATTGTGGCTGTAGCTTGCCAAGCATGGCGTTGCAATCGGTCACGGCAAGCGGGCCACCCCGGCGATAACAAGCAGGCCCCGGATTGGCACCTGCACTTTCCGGCCCGACTTGGAACCGGCCGTGTTCAAACCGGCAAATTGATCCACCACCAGCGGCAACCGTATGAATCAGCAACATTGGCGCGTGAATCCGCACGCCGGCAACAACTGTGTCAAACACGCGCTCATAGGCATTTTCATAATGCGCAACATCGGTTGAGGTGCCGCCCATATCAAAAGTGATAACCTTGTCAAACCCTGCCTGTTTAGCGGTTTTCACCGCGCCAACAATACCGCCGGCAGGACCTGATAAAATGGCATCCTTGCCCTGAAACAGGCTGGCATCGGTCAGGCCGCCATTTGATTGCATCAATTGCAGCTTGGTGCCTTTGGATTGGTCAATATCGCGGGCAAGACGATCGATATAACGCCGCAAAATAGGCGACAGATAAGCATCAGCAACCGTGGTATCGCCGCGCCCGACAAATTTGATCATCGGGCTGGTGCCATGGCTTGTTGAAATTTGCGTAAAGCCAATTTTGCGGGCGCGTTCGGCAATTGCTAATTCATGCGCTGGCACACGGTAGCCATGCATCAAAACAATGGCAATGGCGCGGATGCCATCATCAAAGGCGGCCTGCAGCCGTGGCGTTAAATCATCAAGATCAAGCGGCGTAATAATCTGGTCACGCGCATCAACGCGTTCGATCACCTCTTCAATGCGGTCATACAGCATTTCAGGAAGAATGATTTCCTTGTCAAACAGGCGTGGCCGCGCCTGATAGGCAATACGAATTTGGTCACGAAACCCTTTTGTCACAACAAGCAGGGTTTTATCACCCTTGCGCTCAAGAAGCGCGTTTGTCGCCACAGTTGTTCCCATTTTCACAGCATCAATGGCATCCGCTGGCAATGGCGCATCTTTGGCGATATGCATCAGATCGCGCATGCCTTGTAAAGCGGCATCTTCATAGGCTTCGGGATTTTCGGACAGTAATTTATGCGTTCGTAAATCGCCATCGGGCGTCCGCGCCACAAGATCGGTAAATGTGCCGCCACGATCGACCCAGAATTGCCATCCAGATTTATCATTGGTTTTGCTGTTTTTAGTATGATCAGGCTTGGCCATTTGTCATCATCCGTGAAACGAGTGTGTTGCGAAAACGTTTATAAAATATCAACAAAATGTCAATGTTAGAATGATCCGCCTTATTAGCAATCAGAAAGATCAGCAAACTGCATCTGCGGCGGCAAGGCTCATGCTACCCCCGTCATTAATAGCGGTCGCCAGATAGTCACGAATATTGATATCATCGAAACAGCCAATATTGACGCAATAAACGCTTGAGTCGATTCGCCAGATGCGATGCTTGTAAACCCTCCATGTCTTGCGGAAATAATGTTCCTATAACAGCAAAGCCCTTCACGCGATCCTTATCGAAATCAAAGTCACGCCCACAAAAAAGGGCTGGCAAAGCCCAGCCCTTTTTAAATAGAGATCTTCCAGCACCAAAGTTACCCAGTACTGCAAATATTTTCAACGCTTTGAGAACTGGAAGCTACGGCGGGCTTTCGCCTTACCATATTTCTTACGTTCAACAACGCGCGAGTCACGTGTCAAGAACCCGCCAGCTTTCAAAACTGGACGAAGACCCGGCTCAAACAGGGTTAGCGCGCGGCTGATGCCATGACGAACCGCACCGGCCTGACCAGATAGGCCACCACCACGAACAGTTGCAATAACATCAAATTCGCCAGTGCGCTCGGTTGCATCAAATGGCTGTGCCAAAATCATCTGCAAAACAGGGCGGGCAAAATAAACCTCAACCTTGCGGCCATTGATTGTGACCTGACCTGTGCCGCGCTTTACCCATACGCGGGCAGCGGCATCTTTCCGGCGACCTGTTGCATATGAACGGCCAAGATTGTCGATTTTCGGCACAGCCGGTGCTGCTGGAGCTTCGGCAACAGGTGCGTCTGCACTGATTGCGCCTAATGCTGCCATACCTTCAGCCTGTGTGTCGGTGTTTTGTGTATCTTCGGCCATGACTACCTCACATTCTTTGAGTTCATGCTAGCAATATCCAGCGCGACTGGCTGTTGTGCTTCATGCGGGTGGCTTGGACCTGCATAGATATGCAGGTTACGCATTGCTTGACGACCAAGCGGTCCGCGCGGAATCATGCGCTCAACAGCTTTTTCAATCACGCGGGTTGGAAAGCGACCGTCAAGAATCTTGTCGGCAGTCCGCTCTTTAATGCCGCCCGGATGGCCTGTATGCCAATAATAGGTCTTGGCGCTACGCTTATTACCGGTCAAATGCACCTTTTCAGCATTGACGATGATTATGTGATCACCACAATCCATATTTGGTGTGTAGGTTGGCTTGTGCTTTCCGCGTACGCGCATAGCAACAAGCGAAGCAAGACGCCCAAGAACGAGATCGGCTGCGTCAATGACGAACCAGTTTTTCTCGATGTCTTTTGGCGTTGCAACATAGGTCCTTGGCAAAGGCATGTTATCATCTCCAGAAAAAAATGAGCCCGCAAGACATGGCACGCCATGCATCACAAGCTGTCCTGTCGCGGGTTATAGGCAGTTTCGGCGATAGCGTCAAATATTATTTTCTCACGAAAAATAGAATTACTCAATATTTACAATATGTTATTAATGAGGTATTATTTTACCACATATTTTTTCGTTGTTTTTTCGGGTTTTATCGCCCCCTACCCTTCGCATTTGTCAATCACATTTTCCGCGCGGGTTTACGGTACGCGTTCGCCGTGCCGGTTTCATTGAGATGATAGCAAGCTTGGCAGCTTCGGCAAAAGTCTGTAAGAAAGTGACATTACTAAAAGAAGTGATATAAATTCGACTTAACCCTAACCTGCTAGCAAAAGGGCAATGTCTTGTTCGTTCTGATCGATAATTACGACAGCTTCACATGGAATTTGTGGCATTTCCTGTCTGATCTCGGCGCTGAGGTCGAAATTTTGCGCAATGACGCGATGTCGGCTGATGACGTGATTACCCGCAATCCAGAAGGGATTATCATCTCACCCGGCCCGGGAACGCCGCAAAATGCCGGTATAACCATAGACCTGATCCGCGCCGCCAAAAATGCCAAAACTCCGCTTCTTGGGGTTTGTCTTGGTCATCAGGCGCTTGCCGCGGCCTTTGGTGCCGAAATCAAACGCATTGATCCTCCAGTGCATGGCAAATTATCAATGGTCGAAAAAACCCGAAGCAATGCTGTGAAAAGCGATGTTCTGGCGTTATGCCCTGATGCGTTTCCGGTGACGCGCTATCATTCACTGGTGGTTGACGAGGCCACCCTTCCCGCCGAATTGACCGTAACCGCCCGCACCAAAGCCGGAGTGATCATGGGGATTTCGCATAATAATGCCGAACTTCACGGCGTTCAGTTCCATCCGGAATCAATTGCCTCGGTGGCAGGCTATCGCATTTTAGCGCAATTTCTCAAAATCTGCGGTCACGGCATCACGTCGGGCGAAACGCTTGACCGGCTTGAGGCGCAAATTCTGCGGCTTGACCAACGCTTTCCCGATCAGATGCACGCCTAGGCTTTGTTATCCAAGAATTAGTTGACCAAAATTAGAAGCCCGTTAATCGTGTCTGGCTATTGTGACGTTATTGGCGGGGCGTTATAGGCGATAAACAATCAAAGCCATATCAACCGGATCACCCTTTTCACCATTGGCGCGATAGAGCCGCCGTGCCTGTTCAGGATAATCGACAATCTCAAAACCCAGCCGCTGGCCAACGATGATACATTTCAATATGTTGGCCCCGGTATTGCGAAGGTCATGCGCCTCGCCCCAGCCGGATAGGCAATAAAATCACCAGCTTCGACCTGCAAAACCGTATCGCAAATGCGCGCTGTTCTGGTACCTTCAAGAATATAAACGCATTCTTCTTCACAAATATGCCGGTGAAAAGCAGAAGACGCCAACCCGATTGGCACCTCAATCAGATAAAAGCCCAATTTGCTCAATACGGCAATGTCACCAAGCGGTTTTTGCAGATGTCGCGCACCGCGGTTCAAAAAATGCCTGTTGTCCTGACCGGCCATTTTGGCAATTTCGGTTCTTTTGACAAGTTGTTTTCGTGTCATGATCCCGTCTCCTCATGGAAATCACCGGATCAATTTAACATGTTTAAGGGTTTTTACGGCGCGGCCGGATCTCAGCCAGCTTTGCCCCTTGATATTCAGCCACGCCCAATTGGCAGCCATGCCTTGCATTGCGCGGTCTTGAACAATATAGTCTGGCACAAGAAATTGGCACTTTGCCCAAGGCTGCAAGGCTGGCACAAATCGCCCGATACAGGAAATCCCCGATAAAGGAAATTATGGGTCATGTCTGATATTGTGAAATCATCTTTAACAGCGCTTATCGCTGGCGAACGGCCAAGCCCAAGCGCGATTCAGGCCTGTTTTACCGCAATCATGGATGGTGATGTTGGCGAAGCCCAAATGGCCGCCTTTCTGATCGCGCTGAAAATGCGTGGAGAACAGGTCGATGATATCGCCGCGGCGGCAAGCGTCATGCGCAACAAGGCGCTGACAATTCAGGCAAGCGACGATGCGATGGATATTGTCGGCACTGGCGGCGATGGGTTTGGCACTTATAATATTTCGACAGCTAGCGCCTTTGTCATTGCAGGATGCGGTATTCCTGTTGCCAAACATGGCAATAAGGCCGTGTCGTCAAAAAGCGGTGCAGCCGATGTTTTATCGGCGCTCGGGATCAAGCTTGATTGCGATATGGCGCTTGTTGAACGCGCCTTGGCTGAGGCCAATATTGCCTTTTTGATGGCACCGCGTCATCACGCGGCGATGCGTCATGTTGCGCCTGTTCGAGCCGCGCTTGGCGTGCGAACCATTTTCAATCTTTTGGGCCCCCTATCCAATCCAGCACTTGTCAAACGCATCATGGTTGGTGTTTTTGACCAAAGCTATTGCGCGCCCTTTGCCCATGTTCTGGCACGTCTTGGTACCAGCCATGCCTGGGTGGTTCATGGCGCCGACGGGCTTGATGAGGTAAGCACAACCGGCAAAACGCATGTTGCCGCCCTTGTTGATGGCAAAGTAAGCGAATTCACCATTTCGCCTGAAGATATCGGCTTGCCAACCGCCCGACTTGATCAGCTTCGTGGCGGTGATGGCGACCACAATGCACGCTATCTTCGCGCCCTTCTTGAAGGTGAAACCGGCCCCTATCACGATATTGTTTTATTCAACGCCGCCGCAGCATTGGTTGCTGGCGGGCATGTAGCTGATATACAGCAGGGGGCAGAGATGGCCGAGGAGTCAATTGACTCGGGCAAGGCGCTTGCCGCACTTGATGGTTTGATCGCCATCACCAATGGAAAGGCCTGATCTGATGGAAAATGTATTGGCCACCATCATTGATGAAAAACATAATGAAGTTCGCGCCCTTGGCGGTACGACTAGCTTTGCTGCGCTTGATCAGGCGGCTAAGGCAGCGTCACCGGTTCGTGGCTTTGCCGCGGCTTTGGCACGTGATAGCGCCAAAGGCTATGGGTTAATTGCCGAGCTGAAAAAAGCATCACCATCAAAAGGGTTGATCCGCGCCGATTTCGATCCGGCAAGGCTGGCAAAGGCTTATGAAGATGGTGGCGCAAGCTGTCTTTCGGTTTTGACCGACCGCAAATGGTTTCAGGGTGCGCCCGAATTTATGTTTGCGGCGCGCAATGCCGTCACCCTTCCCGTTCTGCGCAAAGATTTTATGATTGATCCTTTGCAAATCGTTGAATCGCGCGCGCTGGGCGCTGACTGCATTTTGCTGATCATGGCCGCACTTGATGATACGCTGGCGGCCGAGCTGGAATCGGTTGCCCTTGATTATGGGATGGATGTTCTGATCGAATGTCATGATTCGGCTGAACTGGCGCGGGCGGCGAAATTACGATCGCCTTTGATGGGAATTAATAACCGCAATCTAAAAACCATGGATATATCGCTTGATGTTGGCGTGGCGATGCTTCCTAACCTGCCAAAAGACCGGATTGCGATTGCTGAAAGTGGCTTGTTCACACCAGCAGATCTTGCAAGGATGGCTGCTGCTGGCGCACGCTGCTTCTTGATTGGCGAATCTTTAATGCGTGCCGATGATGTTGCTTTGGCAACAAAAACCATTCTGGCCAATCCTATTGCCGGTTAACATGTGCTTTGATGTGAAGGAAGAAAATGGCTATGGCTGAATTTACCCATTTCGACAATGACGGCAACGCACATATGGTTGATGTTGGCAGCAAAGCCGACACCAAACGCATTGCCATTGTAAAGGGGCATATCCGGATGCAGCCTGAAACCTTGGCCATGATCACCGATGGAACCGCCAAAAAAGGTGATGTCCTGGGAGTGGCGCGGCTGGCTGGCATCATGGGGGCAAAACAAACCTCAAATCTAATCCCGCTGTGCCACCCACTTGGGCTTGACCATGTTCATCTTGATCTGGTGCCAGACGCGGCCTTGCCTGGCGTGCAAATCACCGCAACCTGTGCCGTATCGGGACCAACCGGTGTGGAAATGGAGGCGATGGCCGCTGTTTCGACGGCCGCGCTGACCGTTTATGATATGTGCAAGGCGGTTGATCGCGGTATGGAAATTGGCAATATTCGGCTGACCCATAAATCAGGCGGAAAATCGGGCGTTTATGATGCCGAATAGGCTAGACGAAGCAAAACCAAACAAAAAACCGCCCCTTTTGCCGGTTGATCAGGCCTTGGCCGCCATTTTGGCGTTATTACCGCAAACGAACACCACAACAAAGCCGCTGGCTAATGCACTTGGCTTTACCCTTGCCGAAGACCTTGTCGCGTTTCTTACTTTGCCGCCACAGGCGGTATCGGCGATGGATGGCTATGCGGTTCGGGCTGCCGATGTGACGTCATTCCCTTGTAAATTGACCCGCATTGCCGAATCCGCTGCCGGTCACCCTTGGACAGGTAAAATCGGCGCTGGGCAGGCGGTTCGTGTTTTTACCGGCGCGGCGATACCTGACGGTGCCGATACGATTGTCATCCAAGAAGATGTCGATCCGGTCGCCGAGCATGACAATGTTGAGATTACCGTCCGCAGCGCCGAAATTGCTGGTCGCTATATTCGCCCTGCCGGTCTTGATATTACCGCAGGTCAGGTGATTTTACCCGCCGGAACATTACTGTCGGCACGGGCAATTGGATTGGCCATTGCCGCTGGTCTGACCTATGCTTCGGTTCGATTGCGCCCGCGTGTTGGGGTTTTATCGACTGGTGATGAATTGGTTTCCCCCGGCGAATTGCCAGGCCCCGGTCAAATTATCAGCTCAAATGCCAGCTTTCTTGCTAATTTTGTAAGTGCATGCGGTGCCGAAGCGGTCGATCTCGGCATTGCCCGCGATGTGCCGGGTGCTATGCTTGATGCAGTGCGGCGTGCCAGCAACCTTGATCTTGTTGTGACCACTGGCGGCGCTTCGGTTGGCACACATGACCATATCGTGTCAGATCTGGGAAGCAGTGGGCAAAATGCGCTTCATTTCTGGAAAATTGCCATGCGCCCGGGAAAACCACTTATTTTGGGCAATGTTGATGACATCCCGCTTATTGGTTTACCTGGCAATCCGGTATCAACTGCCGTCTGCGCCTTAGTGTTTTTGCGGCCAGCCATTGCCCATATGGCTGGTGGCACCGCATCATCATTACAGTTTTTAATGCCGCTTGCTGTTGATCTTGGCATCAATGATCAACGCCAAGATTATATTCGCGCACAAATCACCACCAAAGATGGCGTTCAGGTGATTATGCCTGCACCACGGCAAGACAGTTCAATGATGTCGGTTCTGGCAAGCGCGAATGCGCTGATTGTTCGCCCACCTTTTGATCCTGCCAAAGCTGCAGGTGAATTTGTATTGGTCATTCCTTTACCCGATTTAGGCTAGCGCTTTTGCGCTGACAAGCTTTCGATCCAAAGCCAGTCGTTCCACGCCACCATTTGTTTTGTTCAATTTGGGCTTGCGTCAGCACCAGAACATTGATAGAACATAAACGGAACGAAATAGAACAGGCGGGAATTTTAGATGCTTACACGCAAACAAAGTGAGCTTTTGACTTATCTTAGTGATCATATGCAACAGCATAATGTGCCACCGTCTTTTGACGAAATGCGTGACGCGCTTGGTCTTGCGTCAAAATCAGGGGTTCATCGCCTTGTCTCTGGCCTCGAGGAACGCGGCTATATAAGGCGGCTGGCCAATCGGGCGCGTGCCATTGAAATTCTAAAGCCGGTAACGGCGGCGGCTGGCGGTGTTGTCAGGCGTGCCGTTGAAACGGCGTCTAATCTGGTCAGCCTTCCCCTTTTGGGGCGGATTGCGGCTGGTACACCGATTGAAGCGCTAAGCGACCCGACAAATCATTTAGAAATTCCGGCAAGCATGGTTGGCAGTGGCGAACATTTTGCGCTTGAAATTGTCGGCGATTCAATGGTTGGCGCTGGTATTTTAGATGGTGACACTGTGGTGATCCAACGTGCCGAAACCGCGCGGCATGGGGAAATTGTCGTCGCCCTGATCAATCAGCAAGAAGCAACGCTCAAAACCTTGTTAAAAGAACCAGGGCGTGTTGGACTGGAAGCGGCTAACCCGCGTTATGAAACGCGTTATTTCAGCACGGGTGAGGTTGAAGTGCAGGGAAAGCTTGCCGGCTTGATCCGAAATTATTAATTAGCTGTAATTTATTTTATTATTAAAGATCAGATAATTATATCCTGTTTTTTGATCAATATCATAAATTTATGTCCCTCTATAGCAAGGGTAGCGCGGCGTTACGCTTGTCAAAACAAACGCCGTTTCCAACTCCTTGCACGCTGCGGTCATACCTTTTCTTTTCAAAACAATGCTGGCGCTGTTGCCGTTTGAAAATTCATGGTTGCAGCTTGGCAAATATTACGCCTGATCACCCTGTTCAATGCCCTTCCCCATCCACAATTCGGCTATTGATGA
>Ga0209600_1000647_pt1 | contig 26592 bp, 17 predicted proteins | sample COGITO_mtgs_1104_FD_185518 | JGI IMG/M metagenome (GOLD analysis project Ga0209600, IMG submission 185518) | Pelagic marine microbial communities from North Sea - COGITO_mtgs_110421 (SPAdes) (version 2) | ecosystem: Environmental > Aquatic > Marine > Epipelagic ... | reverse complement strand
GAGCTATACAAAAGGTTTAAGGATTACTTTGGGTATGGTTTCTATGTAGCGAGGAAGGTGAATTAAGAAATTCTTGGCTGCATCTTTGAATAATAGGGGGAGCAAAAGTGTTTAATTTTATTGCACAAAATTTGCACATTATTTACAGAGATAGGGAGTTTTTAACTCCCTTTTTTTTATGCCCATAATTACGACTAAAGCTTTTCAATCATAGGAAGAGTTTTGTTTAGATATACTTTGAAAGGACTCTTCGTGGACTTCAACCGTTCCAACTTAATCTGTTAATTAATTATTTCTTGAAATTATCTCTCACAAAGTCTCTTGGCGATTTTCCATATTGTCTTTTAAAAGCTTTAGTAAAATAATTATGAGAATTAAAACCTACGGCAAAACCAATTTCATTTATGCGATAATCACCTGATTTCATTAAAACTATAGCATGTTTCAATCGTATATTCCTGATGAATTCTGTAGCTGATTGATTGGTAAGTGATTTTAGTTTTCTGTGAAGATGTGTTCTACTAAGATTTAAGCTTTTTGCAAAATCTTCTACTGTAAAATCATAATTTGAAATATTATTCTCAACAGTGTGTATTGCCTTTTCTATCAGTTTCTTATCTATGTTTAAAATATTTACTCCCTCATCCCATTCTTCTTGTTTGGAAGCAAATAAGGAACGAAGTGTTTTTCTTGAATTCAAAAGATTATCAATCTGAGAAATCAAAAACTCCTCATTGAAGGGCTTAGGGACATACGCATCCGCTCCAGATTGCATACCTGAAATTTTATTTTGTACCGTGCTCAAAGCTGTAAGCAAAACAACTGGTATATGGCTAGTTCTAATATCCTGTTTTATTCTTTTACATAATTCAATGCCATCCATTTCAGGCATAATTATGTCAGATATAATCAAATCGGGATGAAGCGACATGGCTAAACTAAGGGCTTCTTTTCCATTCTTGGATTTTGCTATCCTAAAATGATTAGAGATGGAATCCTCTAGAAACTCCAATAAATCAGGGTTGTCTTCTGCAATTAATATAAGAGACTCTTGATTGTCAATGATTTTATCATTTTTTACCTCAGGGGCATTGTAGTTATTAGTTTCAGAATTGTAATCAAAAGATTTTATATCTAGAATTGCACTAGGAAGTTCATTAAAAGTATTGGGTTGATGGATTGGTAAATAAATATAGAATGTTGTCCCAACGCCTTTAAGACTACTTACAAGCAATTGACCGTTATGAATATTGATATAGTTGGTTGTTAAGGACAACCCTATTCCAGTGCCACTTGCTTTAACTTGTTTATTGTATTTTATTTGGAAAAAGCGTTCAAATATTTTTGGTAAATTTTCTGATGAAATACCTAAGCCAGAATCTGTAATGCTAATTTCTACAAATTCACTATGCAATTCTTCACCAATAGAATAATTAGACCAGTTGTCTTTTAATTCTGTTTTTTTGTTTCTCTTAATTTTTAAAGTTATGTTGCCTTGGTCGCCAGTGTTTTTAAAAGCATTAGATAAAATATTCACCAACACCTTATCTATTTTATCGGTATCAAAGTCCATTTTAAGGCTTGTAGATTCGGTAATAAAATTATAATTGAACCTTTGCTGGGTGGCAAGCTCTTCAAAACAATCAAATACATTTTTACAAAATGAAATAACATCGGTATTTATTGGGCTTAATTTTAAATTTCCTTGATTAATTCTTCTAAAATCTAAGAATTGATTGATGAGTCTTAATAAACGGTCTGTATTGTTTTTTATAAGTGCTAGCTGCTTTCGGGAAAGTTCAGTATTTTTATCATTACCCTTTAATAATCGGTTTACCGGTCCGTTTATAAGGGTTAATGGAGTTCTAAATTCATGAGAAATGTCTGTAAAAAACTGAAGCTTCATTTGATGTAATTTCTCTTCAGTTTCATTACGAATTTGGGCCAGTCTTAGTTTCAGTTTTAATTTTTGCTTATTAACGGTTTGCTTTATATAAATGTACGAGGCTGTTATAAAAATCAAAACATAAAACAAATAGGCATACCAAGTTAACCACAAAGGTGGAGTGATCTGGATTGAAATTCTGGTTGGTGTTTCATTCCAAATTCCATTATTATTAGAGGCCTTAACTTCAAAAATATAGTTACCTATTGGGATATTTGTATATGAGGCTTGTCCCCTATTTTTAGTTGCAATCCATTTTTCCTCAAAATTCTTTAATCTGTATTTGTAGTTGTTTTTCTCTGGGTGGATATAATTGTTGGCTATGAACTTTAAGCTAAAAGAATTTTGTTGGTATTTCAATTTTAATGAAGTTGTATTACTTATAGCTTCTTTAAGGATACTATTTTCATTACTTGGAACAACATTTTTGTTGTTAACATATAATTGAGTGATGGTGGTAATTGGTGGAATTGGGTTGGGAATGATCATGTCTGGTTGAAATCTAATCAAGCCATTAGAGCCTCCAAAATAAAGCTCACCATTATCAGATTTTAGCGCTGCGGTTGGATAAAAATTATTATTCTTTATGCCCCTATTACTATCAAAATGTTCAATAGTGTTTGATAGAACATTGAATTTATATAGTCCATTGTCAGTTGCTATCCATAAATTTTGTTTTTGATCCTGAAGTATTGAAAATATTTCATTACCATAGCCATCATTTTCCAAAGTAAAGTTTTCAATATCACCTGTTATAGGGTTAAATCTACTGATGCCCTCGCCATTACTACCTAACCATAATAAACCCTTTTCATCTTCATGAATATGATTTATAAAATTGTGAGAAATACTATTGGGATTATTCTTAATATTATTATAACGAATAAATTTAGATGTCCCTTTTCTTAGTAAATTAAGACCATTTTCAGTAGCAAACCATATATTATTGTTTATATCCTCGATGATATGATTGACATTATTATTGGATATGGAGTTATGGTCTATTGGGTTATGTGTGAAATTAGTAAAAGTCTTAGATTGGAAATTATAAAAATAGACTCCCAAAGGAAAATTACTAACCCATATTCCTTCTTGGGTTGCTAATATATTTAAGGCCTGAAGCCCTTCTTCAAAGGGTAATTCTAGCCGCTCATATGTGTTTTGTCTTGCTTTTTTAAACAGTAATCCATTTTTATAGGTTCCTACCCACAAAGTGCCGAACCTATCATAAGTTATTGATTTAATTTTCTTAATGGTTTCACCCTTATAAATTACAGGATAACTAGTAAAATCATTTGTTTCTGGGTTGTAACGGTTCAAATCATCAACATCAGTCCCGACCAATATTTCTGATGAATTAGGTATTTGCGCAAAACAACTTATAATATTGCTGCTTAATGATTCTTTTGAAGTGGATTGGGTGTGATGTTGGAATGAGTTGTTGTATTCACTATGAAAACTCACACCTCCAAGCCAAGTGCCAATCCAAATGTTAGCATTGGAATCTTTATATAAAGACCAAATAGAGTTATGAGGAAGGTTAGGATGTTTTTGCTGGTCTATTAAAAGTTTTAGCTCACTGTTATTAACCAAAGCAACTCCCTTATCAGTTGCTGCCCAAATATTATTATCATTTTTGATTAAACTTCTTATTTGGTATCCAGTAAAGGCATCTATTTTGGCTAGGTCTGGGTCAAAATATTTTGCAGTAGTACCATCTGAAAGGTTTAATGAAAGAAGTCCCTTGGTACCATACCCCAACCACATGACGTTGTTGTCAATAAGTACGGAGCTAATGCCGTCCCTAAAGCTTTTTTTGAAAAATCTAAATTGATCTGAGTCTTTGGTTTTAAAATATATGTCACCATCTTCATAAAATACCCAGACAGTTTGGTCAGGTCCAATAGTTAAGTAATTAACGATGGTCGTTTTTTTGTTTACATTTTGGTAGGTTAAACTTTTTATTTCGGGGTTATATGTTCCAAATCCCTTTTTATCAGAAAGCCAATAGGTATTGTTCTCATCTTGAAAGAATGAAATGATATCTTGACCAATTTCTTCATTAAGCTGGTCTCTGATCTTATGTCTTGTAAAATTGTCATTTCGAAAGTTATAAGAACATAATCCTTTTTCTGTAGCCACCCATAAATTTCCAGCATGATCATTAAATAGGGAATTGATTCTATTAGTAGATATGGTTGAGGAATCTTTTTCCAAATAGCTATACTTCTCAATTCTTACAGCGTTGTAGGAAAACAGACCGTTATTGGTACCAAACCACATAACCCCTTTACTATTTTCAATTATGGAAGTTACTTGAGAATAGGCTATCCCTCCATCAGGAGTTACTTTCGATAATGAAATATGAGGATTATTTTGACAAAATATCCAACTTGAGATGAACAAGAAGACAAGATTATATAGTCGATATTTCATAAAGCAAAAATAAGAGATATAAGGCACGGCGAATATAGATTTATGGCTTAATCATAGCACTCTTGTTACATCATTGCAACATAAGTGCTAATATGGAACAAAATTATTGGTTTATGTAACAATAGTCAAAAGGATACTATGACAATTCTTTTAATATAGCTGAATAATAATCAACTAAATTGATATTTATGAGCAACAAACTATTTATTATCAAATTAATATGCCTTAATTTTATTCTATTTTCCTATAGTGGATATGGTCAGAACAAAAGCATTGAAGGTGTAGTAAGTGATAACTCTGGCAACCCATTACTAGGGGTAACCGTTATCGTAAAAGATACCAGTAATGGCACAACTACTGATTTTGATGGAAAATTTAATTTGACCGCAACCACAGGGGATTCAATTGTGCTTTCTTATGTGGGTTTTAAAACGAAAGAAATAGAGGTTGGGAACTCTAATTTCTATAACGTAACTCTGGAAGAAGAAAATACGGCTTTAGACGAAATTGTCGTAGTTGGATACGGAACCCAGAAAAAGAGTGATATTATTAGCTCTGTTACCACAGTGAAATCAGAGGCTATAAACAGAGTGCCTTCCACGGATATTGGCGATATGCTTAAAGGACAGGCCGCTGGTGTTTTTATAACGACTTCTGATGCTGGTCCTGGAAGTTCTTCCAACATACTTATTCGAGGAAGAAGTTCCATCAATGGAGGTAACAATCCTATTGTAATTGTTGATGGCGTTCCTGTGGGTAATATCAATGAGGTTAATGCTAATGATATTGCTTCCATGGAAATCCTAAAAGATGCGGCAGCGCAAGCTATTTACGGAGCTAGAGCATCAAATGGTGTAATTCTTATAACTACCAAGCGTGCAGCTGAAGGAAAGTCAAATGTTAGTTACAACTCATTTTATGGAATGCAATACATAAACAGAAATTTTGATGTTTACAGCCCAGAAGAATATGCCATGCTTAAACGAGAGGCTTATAGAGCCAATAACGGAGGTGCCTACATGCAAGATAAAGATGTTTTCACGGCCATCGAGTTGGAGTCTTTAAAGAACGGCAATTTCATCGATTGGTTTGACGAAGTTCTTGAAATAGCCCCGATACAAAATCACAATTTTAATTTCTCAACAGGTTCTGATAAAACTAAAGTATACTCTGGATTTAATTATCAACAACAAGACGGTGTTGTACCCGGAACTAATTTTGAAAGGATGATCATTCGTCTTAACGTAGATCAAAAACTCTATTCGTGGTTAAGTTTAGGAATTAATACCAACTGGAACGTTTCAAAAAAGAACGACCCAGGAACTGGCAACACTTTGGAAAGATTAGTGAAAGCAAGTCCTTTAGGGGTAGTATATAATGAGAGTGGTGAACTGGCACTAAATCCTTCTGGATTCCAAGAAAGTATTAACCCACTTCTTGATTTAGATACTACAAAGAATCTTCTAAAAGATAAAAGTGATATTATTAATGTATTCCTTGATGTTAAGCCGCTTAAAGGTTTAAATTATAGACTAAATGTCAGTAGACGTTCATGGAATCAAGAAGGAATGGAGTATTCTACAGGTAAATCCTATGTTGGCTTTCGAAATGGAGGCCTTGGGCAAGGAAAAGTTACATTCCAAAAGTCCGTCGAATTGCAATTGGAGAATATCATTAATTATGATTTTGAAAAGAATAACCACAATCTCGGGCTAACATTTGTACAAAGTGTTAATGAAAGAAGAAACGAATATTTCAGGAACAAAGCATCCAATCTTCAAAATGACATATTAGGTATTTATGGATTACTGTCTGCTGAATTCAATGAGCCACTTATAAGTGCCTCAGATCGAACGTTAGTTTCTTTTGTGGGGCGAGCGCAATATGATTATAAAAATAAATATTATTTGACAGCCTCTTTTCGTTCTGATGGGTCTTCTGTTTTCGGAGACAATAACAAATGGGGGTATTTCCCTGCGGTTGCACTTGGGTGGAACATCCACAAAGAGGAATTCATGGAGCGTTTAGATGCTTTAAATAACTTAAAATTACGCTTTAGTTATGGTAGTGTTGGTAACGAAGCTATTGGCCCCTACGGAAGTTTAAGTACAGCCAACCAGAATGATTATATTTTTAATGGTCAAATTAGTACAGGGTATATTCCCGGAAACTCTTTACCAAATCCCAACTTAAAATGGGAAACTTCCACAACTTTCAATTCAGCTCTTGATTTTGGATTATGGAATAATCGAGTGACAGGAACCTTTGAGTATTACAATACAAGAACCGAAGATCTTTTGGTGAGTAAAACCTTAAATGCGGCATTAGGATATACCAGCATATTAAGCAATATCGGAGAAATCGAAAATAAAGGTTTTGAGTTTGCAATCAACGGATATGTAGTAGATAAAAAGGACTTCAAAATTAATGCTGGAGTTATTTTTTCTGCAAACAAGAATGAAATAATTTCTCTTTATGGCCTAGATGAGGATGGAGATGGTATTGAAGATGACGATATAGGAAACAAATGGTTTATAGGCCATCCTGTTGATGTGGTATATGACTACCAATATGCTGGGATTTTTCAATCTCAAGAAGAAATAGATAGCTCACATCAACCAGATGCTCAAATAGGAGGTATTCGATTATTAGATGTCGATCCGAATGATGGTGATTTAAATCCAGATGATCGTGTTATTACTAAAAAAGATCCAGATTGGATTGGAACATTTAATTTAGATATTACTTACAAAAACTTCGACTTTACTGCTCAGGCTACCACAGTTCAAGGCCGTAAAATGATTAACCCTTATTATTATAGCTATAATCAAGGGGGAGATTTAAGAGGGTTGTTTAATGGTATAAAGCAAAATTATTGGACACCAGAAAACACTACGGGGGATTGGCCCAGACCAGATGGTGGAAACACCCCAGCATTTATAAACACTTTAGGATTGCAGGATGCCTCATTTTTCAGAATTTCACTTCTGTCATTGGGATACACCTTTCCCAAAACTTTAACAGAAAAATTAAACATGGGCAGTATAAGACTTTACTCTACTGCACGTAATCCTGTAACCATCACTGACTATAAGTCCTATAGTCCTGATCAAAATCCAAACGCTTATCCAGAGCAAGTTTCTGTAGTGCTCGGATTACAAGTCACATTTTAATTATGAAACTAAATAACTTAAAAGAAATGAAAAAAAATTATTTTTTAATGGGATTAGCAATAACAACATTATTGTTTTCCACATCCTGTAGTGACCTTCTAGAAGAAGAACCCTTAGATGAAATTTCCACCGATTATATTTATTCATCTGTGGATGGTATAGACGTTGGCGTTACCGCATTATATAATAAGTTAAGAAAGAACAATGCCACTGGACGTGCTGGCGATGGTTTTAGAGCCAATGCTTTTATACTTATTGGAACAGACATCGGGCAAATGAGAACCTATTTTACGCCTTATGACCCTTCAAAACACAATGCGACATTGGGTTTTGCTAACCATAAATGGGTAACCTGTTATCAAATTATAGATAGGGCTAATGCTATTATTAGTGCTGCACCTGCCTTAGAACAGAATGATCAATTAAAAAAACGAGTTGCTGAGGCAAGATTAATAAGAGGAGAAACCTATTTCGATTTAGTTCGTTTGTACGAAAATATCTTATTGGATACCATTCCAACAAACGCTGATAACTATGAAGATTTAGTAGAATATGTTCCAGCTGCCCAGGAAGACGTGTATAAGCTTATTGATAGTGATTTTGATTATGCTATTGAAAACTTAAAATACAAAGAAGATTTTGGGAGATACAATCAAGCTGTAGCTCGTCATTTAAAAGGGAAAAGTGCAATGTGGCAAGGCGACTGGAGCGAGGCTGCTTCACAGTTCGACGCTATTATAGAAAATGGAACTTATCATCTCGCTGGTTTAGATAAAGTCTTTGGACAGGATTTAAATCATGAGGAAGCACTGGCTGTATATCCAAGAGAGCAATCTTTTGGAGAGGATGATGATTTAGCTGGAGGTGATGACATTTGGTATAGCTCATTCTTTAATAATCGATATTATGAGCTTAATTCCGGTGAAATGATACCAAGTGTAGAACTTGGTGGAAATTCGTTGGGATGGGGTTTTCCTAATGATTATTTGCAATCGCTTTACGATAAAGACAATGATATTAGATACACCACCTACTATTATTCAACTAAGCTAATTTGTAACAATCCCGACCATCCTAATTTTGGGAATGAAGTTATCGGATACGAAGATAACTTTAGACGTTACCATTGGAGTTTGAAAAAATACCATGACGATGAAAAACCTATTGGGTCAAATGGGAACTGGAAAGATTATCTCTATTATCGATTCGCTGAAACATTAATGCTGGGAGCTGAAGCCCATTGGAGAGCGGATAATGAAAGCCCAACCAGTGCTAAGGCATTAGAATATATCAATATGATACGGGAAAGAGCTTTTGGTAATTCGGACCACAATTTCACAGAGTTTACTTTAGAAACTTATTTGGAAGAATCTGCAAGAGAATTAGCATTTGAAAAAAACAGATGGTATTTGTTAAAAAGATTAGGCTTATTGGTAGAGCGTCAGAATCTACACTATAGATTTGGTTCTAATACAAAAAACAATCGACCTTATCCAATGCAGCCTCATATGGTTAATTGGCCAATACCTCAGACTCAGTTGGATTTAATGGGACCAACATTCCCGCAAAATCAAGGATACTAATAATAGTTTCGAGTTATAAACTCAAACGTTAAAATTTAAAATTAATGATTATGAATAATATTAAAAATACCATTAAAAGTGTCGTGAGCATTTTTATAATACTGATGTTCGCATCCTGTGAAGAGGATTTTACGGACAATAAGCTAGAAGGTTATGAAAATATACCAACGAATCTAAACCTAACATATTCTCTAGATAATGAAAGCAGTGGTTATACAGTAAATTTTGAAGCTACGGCTGAAGGCCAGGTCTTTTTTCTCTTAAAAAAGAATTTGGATGATGAGAGCCCAGAAAGTTTTACTGAAAATAACTTTTCTGTTAACTTCGATCAATTTGGAACTTATAATGTAATACTAATTGCCCAAGGCATTAGAGATGCGGCTAGTTTCGAGTTAGTAGTTGAAATTCCTGAAAAAGAACCAGCTGATTTCTTGACAACTGTTGAGCCATCAAGCGATGGATCAGGAATAGTTAACTTCAGTATGTCGGCTACAAATGCGACCAGCTATAAAATTGAGATTTTTGAGCAAGATGGAGTGACACTAATTCATGAGAAAACAACAACTAGTAACTCTTACACTTATGTTTTCACCAATGATTTATTAGAACCTGTAACATTAAACTGCGTGGTTAAAATGACAGCTATCAATGGAGCTGGAAGTTTAGAAAACACGGAGTCTTTTAGTGTAGATGTAGATGCAGGAGTAGCGCCTCCTGAAAACTGGAGACTTTTCGATGATATGGACGGAGCTGAATGTGGAGGAATTTTATGGGATGTTGGATCAGATAAATCAGGGACATTAGCCTTGACAGATTTACCCGCTAGTGTACAAAACGGAAATAGTTCCGCTACACTAAGATATCATTATAAACCTAGTGGAGCTCAATATGGTATCTTAAAGTTTAGAGAAAAAGATGATGGAACTGAATTTGATTTTTCATTACAAAGCAAATTTAGGGTCAACGTTTATTTACCTTCTAATGCAGAAGCTCCTGATGGAACAATGATTGACAATACAGATAACGCAGGGAAACGGATAGTTCGTCTTTATCTTGAAGATAGATATAGAACTGATGGTACGTCATATAGCGACTCTTATAAGCGTAATGTGTGGATTGAAAAAGAGGTGTCTGCATTTGATCAATGGGTAACACTTGAGTTTGATTTTAGCAATCAAGATGATTATAAATACCATGGTGCTGCCTATGGCTCTTATAAATATTACATCCCAGATGGATCTACAGATAAAAACCCAGATAGGATGTATTTGAGAACCCATGTAAATGGAGATGCAGGAGCGACTACATTATATTACTTTGATGATTTTGAATTGATAGGAATAGATGGCAACTCTTTAAATTTTGTATGCCTTTAACAAATTTTGTTTTCATTTTTGAATAGAGCTTTCTGCGTTTGTAGGAAGCTCTTTAATAATAATTATAAAAATATGATGACTTGCTTCAGAGTAATTGCTAAAATGTGTTTCACACTTATACTGATAAATCTTGTTCTTGGGTGTTCTAAGAATAATGACGAAAACACGGCTCCAATTGGAGATTGTAACTCTTATTTTATAGACTCTATTAATGGAGACGACAACAATGACGGGTGCAGCCCTGAAAAGGCATGGAAAAGCTTTGTCAATCTTAATCAAAAAACCTTAGGTGCTGGAAATTCTGTCAATCTAAAAAAAGGCAGTGTATGGAATGAAACTTTTAAATTTAGAGGTAGTGGTGATGAATCTAATCCTATTATAATAACAAGTTACGGAAATGGTAATAAACCTAAAATTGCTCCTAAGGGTAAATCTTATGCCTTTTTAATTAGAAACCAAGAATATATAGAAGTTTCTGATTTGGAAATCACCAATTTGGGAGATACACCAGCTGAAAACAGAAAAGGTATTTATGTGGAAGCAAGAGATTTTGGAGTGGTGCATCACTTATATTTTAGAAATATTGAAATACATGATGTTAATGGCGTACATGGCGGTTTAGCTGGTGGGGATTTTCAAAATAACAAATCTAATGGAGGAATTGTTAGCGTCATTCTTGGTAATGCCGTAGAAACTTATTTTGACGATTTTCTTATTGAAAACTGCCACATTCATCATGTATCTCAAACAGGTATATACAATACGTCTTCATGGGAAGATAGAGAATGGCCAAGAAGTGGTGGTGTTTATGTAAATCTTTCATGGGTTCCAAGTAGAAATATGGTATATCGTAACAATACTATTGAACATATAGCTGGAAATGGCCTTATCCTTAAAAATGCTCATGCTCCTTTAGTTGAATATAATACCTTTGATTATTGTGGGGAGTTTACCTCAGGAAATGCAGCTTTTTGCTTTAACACTGATTACGCTTTGTTCCAATACAATGAAGTCTCAAATACCGTTACCAATGTAGGAGATGTAGATTCAGGCGGATTGGATAGCGACTTCAAAACACGTTGGACTACATTTCAATATAATTATTGCCATAATAATGGAGAAGGTGGAATTTTAATCACGGGAGGACCAGCCAGATGGCCCACAGCTTTTAATTATGAAACGATTATACGCTATAATTTACTAGCCAACAATGGAGACCATGCTATAAAGACTTCAGGGAATGTGATGAGTTTAAAGGTTTATAATAATCATATTTACTCAGATTTTGATGAATCAATCGAGGTAATTCAACATAAAAGCTGGGATGGTTATTCAAGAAGTGCAGAATATTTTAATAATATTTTCTTTAGTAATGGAACCAATGGCTCTATAAGATTAGAAAATAGTGCAGGAAATTCCATTCATGATAATATGTTTTCTGGAATATCTATGAATTCGTCAGTAAGTACTACTGCAAATTTATGGAATGTTGCACCGATTTATAGTGTTGGATCTAGCCCTCAACTAAATAGTGTAGAGAATTTCCGCCTTTCCTCAAATTCGCCTGGTATTAATGTTGGGGATAATAACCAACATGATGCCTTAAATGGTAAGGGTGGAGTTATTAAAATAAAGGATATGTTTGGAAATGATGTGCCTCTTGGAAGTGGAGTCGATATAGGTATGGAAGAACAAGATTAATGTCTAATTACTATTTAAAAGCGTCTGTCATTGCATTTTTCAAGTCAACATCATCAAATTAATTGTATTAAAGTTTAATAATAATGAATAAAAGAGTTTTCTCTTTATTAATAGCAATTTTTGCTGCCTTAACAGTATCGTCCCAATCCGAAAGAGTTAGTGCAATTAATAACAATTGGAATTTTCATCTAGGAAATATTGATTTTGATCAGTATCAATCTCCATCGAAAGCGATATTATCAGAAGTTATAGAATGGGAAACCATTAACATTCCACATACTTGGAATGATAAGGACGCTATTGATGAAATCCCAGGCTATTACAGAGGAGTAGGGTGGTATAAAAAAACCATTGATCTAACAGCTGAAAAGCGCGAAAAGAACGTAAAAACTGAAATATACTTTGAAGGAGCAAATCAAGTTACGGATGTTTATGTAAATGGAAATTGGGTTGGTCAACATAATGGGGGGTACACTAGGTTTAATTTTGATATTACCGAGTTTCTAAATTTTGGAGAGTCTAATGTATTAGCAATAAAGGTTGATAACAGTCATAATGAAGCGATTCCACCGTTATCTGCTGATTTTACTTTTTTTGGAGGTATATACAGAGATGTTTACCTCATCAAACAAAATGCGATTCACTTTTTAATGGATGACCATGGTTCTTCAGGAGTATATATCTCTACCCCTAAAGTATCCAAAGAAGAAGGTCTTGTAAGTATCAACTGTCTCATAAACAATAGCGAACATCAAAACAGAAACCTAACCTTAGTAAATCGTATTGAAGACAATCAAGGTGTAATCATAACCGAAAAAAAGAAAAAAATAAAAATCAGAAAGCACGATAAGCATTTTTCAGTTGATGAAGATTTTGTTATAAATAATCCACAGCTATGGTCCCCAGATACGCCGTATTTATATCAAGTAATAACCCAAATACAGGACTCAAAAACAGGGGTTGTGTTAGATGAGTCCATTGAACCCCTAGGCTTAAGATGGTTTCATTTTGACCCAGAAGAAGGATTTTTCTTAAATGGCAAGTATCTTAAACTCATAGGAACAAACCGTCATCAGGATTATTTTAAAAAAGGAAACGCGCTTACAAACGAAATACATGCAAGCGATGTGCAACTACTAAAAGAAATGGGTGGCAACTTCTTGAGAATATCCCATTATCCCCAAGATCCTGTAGTCCTTGAAACCTGTGATCGATTAGGAATTTTGACCTCTATAGAAATACCTATTGTTAATGCCATAACCGAATCCGAGGCGTTTACAGAAAATAGCCTTCATATGGCAGAAGAAATGGTGAAGCAAAATTTCAATCACCCCTCTTTAATTATCTGGACCTACATGAATGAGGTGCTTTTACGCCCACCTTTTGATGAAAAAACCGAGAAAGAACGTTATGAGTTATATACAAATAATATTGCAAAACTAGCGTCTAAGATAGAAGATAAAATAAGAACATTAGATCCTAGCAGATATACCATGATTGTAAATCATGGCGCTGTAGATCGTTATGTGAATGCAGGACTTACAGATATCTCGATGCTTCTAGGGTGGAATCTATACCAAGGTTGGTACGGGGGTGTTTTTGAGCATTTTGATAAATATCTCGATAAAATTCATCGTCTTTTTCCAAACAAGCCCATAATCATTTCAGAATATGGAGCAGATGTGCATCATAGGTTGCATTCCTTCGATTCAGAAAGATTCGACTATACTGTAGAATATGGTAATAGATATCATGAACATTATCTAAAGGCTATAATGGCTCGCCCTTTTATAGTTGGAGCTAACATTTGGAATTTAAATGATTTCTATTCAGAAACAAGAGGCTATGCCATACCAAATACCAATTTAAAGGGAATAACTACTCTGAATAGGGAAAAAAAAGACACTTGGTGGTTGTATAAAACCAAACTTTCCAAGGAACCCATTATAAAATTCGGTCAGAATGAATGGAAAATTAGAGGCGGTGTAGCTGAGACTGGAAAAGACCACTGTTTACAACCTGTAACTGTATACAGCAATAGTGATTCCGTACAATTAACTCATAATAATATTGTCTACAATGCCGAGGTAAAAGATTATATAGCTCGTTTTTCTATCCCATTTACAAACGGCATAAATAAACTTAAGGCAACAAGCACTTTTCAAACTGAAACATATAACGATGTTTTGAAAATAGACTTTAGGTTGGCACCGAATCAATTTTCAGAGTTTGATGATGATTTTGATGAGTTAAATGTGCTTTTAGGGACCAAACGAATTTATGAAGACCGTGTTAACAGTATGGTATGGATACCTGAACAAGAATACGCTCAGGGAAGTTGGGGGTATATAGGAGGAAAGCCCTACAGAGCAAAAACTAAATTTGGCAGTTTACCAAGTTCTGAGCTGAATATTAAAGGTTCGCAAGATGATCCAATATACCAAACACAACGCGTTGGGATTAATGGTTTTAAGCTAGATGTTCCGAATGGCAAGTACTCTGTTACATTACATTGGACAGAACTGGAGTCAAATATAAAACATGAGAAGTTGGCCTATAACTTAGGAAATGACAGAGTATTTGAAGGTTTCTCGAGTCGAATTTTTAATGTGATTTTGAACGGAGAATATATCGAGAAAAACTTAAATATTTCAGAGAAATATGGAGTTGAAAAGGCAGTTTCTGTCAAATACCAAATAAGTGTTAATGATGGAGAAGGAATCAAAATTAATTTTGAATCTGTGAAAGGTTTACCCATATTAAATGCTTTTCAGATAAGAAAAATTCAATAATCTAAAATATTAAAACTTACCTTATTTAAACGTCTATGAAGAAATACTCAATAACGTTTTTTATTGCAATCAGCTTGATGTTTGTATTAATTAGTTGGAATAAAAACGAAAGAGAAAAAAGTCTTAACACAATACGAGATCTGAATCCTGAAATTGAAAAAAAAGTAGATTCCGTTTTAAGTCTGATGCGTATAAATGAAAAAATAGGTCAACTAGTTCAATATAGCGGAAAATGGAACGTAACTGGGCCTACCTCATCAAAAAAAGATCAGTACAAATTAGAAAAAATAAAAAAAGGGGAAGTCGGCTCTATGCTTAACGTTACATCTGTAAAAACAGTTCGAAATATTCAAGAAATAAACATGAAACATTCGAGGTTAAAAATACCCCTAATTTTCGCTTTTGATGTTATCCATGGTTATAAAACTATTTTTCCTATTCCATTAGGAGAAAGTGCAAGTTGGGATTTAGATATTATAGAACAGTCTGCCTCGATTGCTGCGAGAGAAAGTGCTGCTTCTGGGTTAAATTGGACATTTGCCCCAATGATAGATGTTTCTAGAGATGCTAGGTGGGGTAGAATTATGGAAAGTGCTGGAGAAGATGTTTACCTAAATAGTGTAATAGGAGTAGCTCGAATCAAAGGTTTTCAAGGGGATGACTTGTCAGACGATTTAACCATTGCAGCTTGTGCCAAACATTTTGCTGGATATGGATTTGCCGAAGCAGGAAGAGAATACAATACAGTAACCATTGGAGAAAATGAATTGTATAATACCATTTTACCTCCCTTTAAAGCTGCTGCACAAGCAGGGGTAGCAACTTTTATGAACTCATTCAATGATATTGATGGTATTCCATCTACAGGACATAAACATTTACAACGAGATGTTTTGAAAGGCACATGGAAGTGGAATGGACTTATAGTTTCAGATTGGGCCTCTATTGGAGAAATGAAGGCTCATGGTTTTGCAAGAGATAAAAAACATGCTGCAGAAATTGCATTAAATGCGGGTTGCGATATGGATATGGAATCTTATGCTTACGAAAGCAGTTTATATACTTTATTGGATGAAGATAAAGTTGATATTGAACAAATAGATGATGCCGTAAGACGTGTTCTCCGCTTAAAATTTCAATTAGGATTGTTTGATAATCCATATAAATATTGCGACGAAGAGAGAGAAAAAAAAGAGGTTTATACCAAAGAAAACTTAAGTATTGCCAGAGATGTTGCTAAAAGATCGATTGTTTTGCTTAAAAATGAAAATAAACTTCTACCTCTTTCAAAAAACATAAAACGAATAGCAGTAATTGGTCCTATGGCCAATGATAAAGATACACCACTAGGGAATTGGAGAGCTAAGGGAGAGTACAATTCTGCAGTTTCTTTGCTAGAAGGAGTAAAAAGCATGGTAGGAATAAATACTGAAGTCCTTTATGCAAAAGGTGTAGATTTAATTATACCTAACATTAAACCGGGTGAAAACCAGTACAAGTTACCCTTAAAGTTTAATACTACTGATAATTCTAAAATTGCTAGAGCTGTAGAAGTAGCAAAAAAATCTGACGTAGTTTTATTAGCAATTGGTGAAAACGCATATCAAACAGGAGAAGGAAGGAGTCAGACCAACATTGGACTTTTAGGATTACAAAACAAATTGCTAGAAGCTGTATACAAGGTAAATAAAAATGTAGTTGTGGTTTTAATGAACGGCAGGCCTTTAGACTTAACTAAAGTATCAGATACTGCTCCTAGTATTTTAGAATGTTGGCATTTAGGGTCTCAGTCTGGAAATGCAATTGCAGATGTAATTTTTGGTGATTATAACCCCTCAGGAAAATTGCCAGTGTCATTTCCACATCATGTAGGTCAAGAACCGCTTTATTATAGCCAAAAAAATACTGGTCGCCCATCGAGTACTAAAAATGTTTTTTACTCAGGTTATAGAGATGCGCCAAAGACAGCTTTATATCCATTTGGATTTGGTTTAAGTTACACAACCTTTAGTTATGACAACCTACAATTAGACAAAAAAGAAACCACAGTTAATCAAAATATAAACGTTTCTGTCAATGTCAAGAATACAGGTGACACAACAGGAGAAGAAGTGGTTCAGCTTTATATTAGAGACCTTGTAGGAAGTCTTGTAAGACCCATAAAAGAATTAAAAGGATTCGAAAAGGTGAAATTGAAACCTGGTGAATCTAAAACAATAACTTTTACGCTTAATGCTAAAACATTACAGTTTTATACAGCCCATAAAAAATGGGAAGTAGAGCCAGGAGAGTTTAATGTTTGGATAGGAGGAGACTCTAATGCTTCTCTCATGAAAAGCTTTAGTGTCATTGAATGATAGATTTAATTTTAAAAATAAAAAAATAGAATGAGTAAAGTAGTTGTAATAACAGGAGCTGGTGGTGTACTTTGCAGTACCTTGGCAAAAGCACTTTCGAAAGAAGGACATAAGATTGCAGTATTAGACTTGAGAATTGATGCTGCAAATAAATTGGCAGAAGAAATCAATAGTGGAGGAGGAACAGCAATCGCTGTAGCTGCTAATGTATTAGAAAAAGCATCTCTTGATACGGCAAAACTTGCAGTAAATAACACCTTAGGAGCTTGTGATATTTTGGTCAATGGTGCTGGAGGAAATCACCCCTTAGGAACAACTTCCAATCCACATTTGTTAGAAAAAGATTTGTTAAACAATTCAGAAGGGTTCAAAACCTTCTTTGATTTAGACCCTAAAGGAATTGAGTTTGTGTTTAACTTAAATTTTATTGGAACCCTTTTGCCAACCCAGGTTTTTGCAAAAGATATGGTTGGACGAGATGGCTGTAGTGTATTAAACATTTCCTCTATGAATGCTTATACACCACTTACTAAAATTCCAGCATATAGCGGAGCCAAAGCAGCCATCTCAAATTTTACCAAATGGTTGGCAGTACACTTTTCAAAAGTTGGGATTCGTGTTAACGCAATAGCTCCAGGGTTTTTCCTGACCAATCAAAATAGAACCTTGCTTACTAACGAAGATGGAAGTTTAACTCAAAGAGGACAACAGATTATAGATCAGACACCCATGGGAAGGTATGGCAACCCAGAAGATTTGGTAAGTAGTACTTTATACTTGTGTGATGATTCTTCATCTTTTGTAACGGGAATCGTAATTCCTATTGATGGAGGTTTCTCTGCATATAGTGGAGTTTAATTTATAAATAATTGAATAAATATGGAACAAACTTGGAGATGGTACGGACCCAATGATCCCATTTCATTATCAGATATAAAGCAGGCTGGAGCGACAGGAATTGTTTCAGCATTGCACCATATTCCTAATGGTGAGCTATGGACTTTGGAAGAAATTCAAAAACGAAAAAAAACCATTGAATTAGCAGGTTTAACATGGAGTGTGGTAGAAAGTATTCCAGTACATGAAACTATTAAAACTCGCTCAGGAAATTTTCAAGCTTACATTGAAAACTATAAAACAAGTATTGAAAATCTAGCCTCATGTGGAATAAAAATTGTGTGCTATAATTTTATGCCTGTTTTGGATTGGACTCGTACAGATTTGGGGTTTCAAGTTCAGGACGGATCCAAAGCGCTCCGTTTTGATGTCATTGCCTTTGCTGCTTTTGAATTATTCCTATTGAAAAGACCTGGTGCGGAAACAACTTATACCAGCGATCAAATTGCACTCGCCAAAGAGTATGTAAAATCACTTTCAGAAGAAAGCAAAAAAAACCTTGTAAAAAATATTATTGCTGGTCTACCTGGAGCAGAAGAAGGTTATACCCTAGAGCAGTTTCAAAGTATTCTAGACACTTATAAAGACATAGGAGCAGATACCTTAAGAGAAAACCTTGTTTCCTTTTTAAAAGAAATCATACCGATGGCATCTAAAAATGAAGTATTAATGTGTATTCACCCGGATGACCCTCCATATCCCATCCTTGGATTACCGAGGGTAGTGAGTACAGAGGCTGACTATGCTTATTTATTTGAAAACGTCCCTGATATATCTAATGGGATTACCTACTGTACAGGCTCTCTAGGCGTAAGAGCTGATAATGACTTGGTACAAATTTTTAAACGATTTGCAGACCGTGTTCACTTTTTGCACTTAAGAAGTACAAAGCGAGATGAACAAGGCAATTTTTATGAAGCCAACCATCTAGAAGGTGATGTAGATATGTATGCTGTAATAAAAGAAGTTTTGACGGAACAAAAACGACGTTTAGAAACAGGTAGAAAGGATACGAAAATTCCCATGCGTCCGGATCATGGTCACCAAATGTTAGATGATTTGCATAAAAAAACCAATCCAGGATATTCAGGAATTGGAAGGTTAAGAGGTTTAGCAGAGCTTAGAGGTTTGGAATTAGGAATTAAAACCAGTTTGAACTTATGAGCCAAATAAATTCAAAAAACTTTATAACAGACAATTTTCTCTTAAACTCTCAGGAAGCAGAAATGCTCTATCATGAATATGCAAAAGATTTGCCTATCATAGATTATCACAATCATTTGTCGGCTCAACAAATTGCAGAAAACAAACCAGTATATAACATAACCAATGCTTGGTTGAGTGAAGATCATTATAAGTGGCGGGGAATGCGTTCCAATGGAATTGAAGAAAACTTTATTTCCGGAGATGCTTCTAAAGAAAAAAAGTTTAAGAAATGGGCAGAAACAGTTCCTAACACCTTAAGAAATCCATTATTTCACTGGACACAATTAGAGTTGAAGCGTTATTTTAATATTGATGAGATATTACAACCTAATAATGCTTTAGAGATTTATTCAAAAACGAATAGGGTTTTAGAAACAAAAACACCCGCCCAATTGTTAGAGCAGATGAAGGTTGAAGTAATCTGCACAACAGATGATCCCACGGATGACTTAAGATACCATAAACAAATAGCAAAGGCTGGATTTTTCACAAAAGTTTACCCCACCTTCAGACCAGATAACTTATTTTTTATTGGAGAACAAAAATTTGATGCCTATATAAGAAAGCTTGAAGATTGTGTCAATTTCTCTATCAGTAATTATTCCAATCTTTTAAAAGCCATTGATAACAGAATAGATTTCTTCCATGAAAATGGCTGTAAACTATCAGATTTCGGAATTAGTGGTGCTTTTTATTTCGTGGATTTTGATGACGATGAAATCCAATCGATTTTTGATAAAAGCCTAAGGGGAGTAAAACTGACAGAACTTGAAATACAACAATATAGGTCGAGTCTTTTAATGCATTTAAGCAAAAAGTATCACGAAAAAGGTTGGGTGCAACAATTTCATTTAGGAGTCATAAGAAACAATAATGATCGATTAAATGAGCTTGTTGGCGCTGATGCTGGCTGTGACTCTATAGCAGATTATCCAATTATTGAAGCATTGTCAGCGTTTTTAAATGCTTTGGATCGTACAGATCAATTGGCAAAAACCATTACCTACAATTTAAATCCAGCACAGAACGAAGTTTTTGCAACCATGATGGGAAATTTTAATTCTGGAGGTGTTCCCGGTAAAATGCAATGGGGTGCTGCTTGGTGGTTTTTAGACCAAAAAGACGGTATTGAAAAACAACTCAATGTACTTTCAAATATGGGCTTGCTAAGTAAGTTTATAGGAATGCTTACAGACAGTAGAAGCTTTTTGTCTTTTCCAAGGCATGAATACTTCAGAAGAATATTGTGTGATGTGATGGCAGAAGACATTAGAAAAGGGTTGGTTCCCAATGATATTTCTTTTATTGGGAAAATGATTGAGGACATTTGTTATAACAATGCCGTCAATTATTTTGAATTTAACAATTATAAATAAATTTTCATGAACAAGAAGCAAAACATAGGCAACTATCGCTATAGAATATTAGGACTTTTGATGTTTGCGACAACTATCAACTATTTTGACCGAAGTCTTATAGGTGTGATGGCGCCAACATTAGAAAAAATGTTTGAATGGACCAATAGCGATTATGCTAATATTATGATTTCTTTTAAAGTAGCCTATGCAATTGGACTTTTGACAATGGGTGGTATTATAGATCGCATAGGGACTAAAAAAGGATATACATTATCCATTGTAATCTGGAGTATTTTTGGAATGTTACATGCATTGGTTCGTCCTGGGTTTAGTGTGATTGGATTTGCTGCTGCAAGATTTGGATTAGGAATTGGAGAGGCTGGAAATTTTCCAGCTGCTATAAAAACTACTGCTGAATGGTTTCCAAAAAAAGATCGTGCTTTTGTAACAGGCCTTTTTAATGCTGCAACCAGTATTGGGGCTATTGCTGCTCCATTCGTAGTTGGATGGATTGTTCACGAAAACGGTAAAAACTGGCAAATCCCATTTTTAATTACTGGAGTCTTAAGTACAATTTGGGTTATTTTATGGCTTAGAATCTATAAAAAACCTGAAGTTCATCCAAATGTAACTAAAGAGGAGCTAGCGTATATTCAAGAAGATTCTGAAGTGGAAAATGAAGAAAAACTCCCATGGAAAAGTGTTCTTAATAAACGTCAGACTTGGGCTTTTTCTATAGCGAAAATTACAGATGCCGTATGGTATTTTTATCTTTTCTGGGGAGCTAAATTCTTAGCAGACTCCTTTGGGGTGAACATTAAAAACATTGCCTTACCCTTTTTTATTATTTACATCTTGGCAGATGTCGGAAGTGTTTTTGGGGGGTATCTTTCAGGTGCTTTAATGCGGAAAGGATGGACTGTCAATAAGGCTAGGAAAAGAACATTATTGATTTGTGCTTTAATTATACTGCCGGTTAGTTTTGTGGCCTTTACAGAAAGTAAATGGGTCGCCGTTTTCCTTATAGGTCTTGCTGCGGGAGGTCATCAGGCTTGGTCTGCTAATGTATTTACGCTAGTTTCTGACGTATTCCCTAAAAAAGCAATAGCTTCTGTAGTTGGTATAGGTGGTATGGTTGGCATGATAGCTGGTATTCTTGCAGACATGGTGTTGGGGTCGGTTTTAGATACAGCAGGTAATAGTGGCTACTTCTGGGCATTCCTTATAGCTGGATCATTATATCTTATAGTCTTAGGGATAGTACATTTATTAATGCCAAGAATGACTCCTTTAGATGAGAATTTGAAGCCTAAAAAATAAACCTAGTTTAAGTTGTTAATTAAATACTATTGAAATATATATGAAAAAAGTAGTCACTTTTGGTGAAATCATGTTGCGTTTAGCCCCTCCGGGATATTTGCGTTTTTCTCAAACAAATTCTTTTGATGTTATCTATGGCGGCGGAGAATCCAACGTAGCAGTATCCCTTGCCAACTATGGTGTTCCGGTACGTTTTGTCACGCGTGTTCCTAGCAATGACATTGGGGAGTGTGCGCTTATGGAAATGCGCAAGCGTGGTGTGGAAACCGATTTTATGCTTCGTGGAGGAGACCGTTTGGGGATTTATTTCCTAGAAACAGGCGCTGTAAGTCGAGGCAGTAAAGTAGTCTATGACAGAGCCTATTCGGCCATGTCTGAGATTGAGCCTGGTATGGTGGATTGGGACAAAGCCTTTGATGGAGTGGAGTGGTTCCACTGGACTGGGATTACCCCTGCCATTTCACAGTCTGCAGCAGATGCATGCTTGGAAGCAGTGAAGATTGCAAGTGAAAAAGGGATTACCATCTCGACAGATCTTAACTACCGTGCCAAGCTTTGGAAATATTGCGATGATGCACACCGTGAGAAAATCATGACCGAGCTGACATCGTATTGTGATATTGTACTCGGAAACGAAGAAGACGCGGAGATGCACTTTGGCATCAAGCCCGAAGAACTAACGGTACAAACCCAAGGGCATGATGTAAAGGCGGAAGCCTTTTTATATGTGTGTAAACAGATGATGGAGAAGTTCCCAAAAGCTAAAAAAGTGATTACAACCCTTCGAGGTTCCATATCAGCTTCACATAATACTTGGGCAGGCGTATTGTATGACGGAAAAACCATGTATGACACCACCCAATATCAAATCACAGATATCGTTGACCGTGTAGGTGGCGGAGACTCGTTTATGGGCGGTCTTATCTATGGACTATTAAAATATCCAGACAACGACCAACATGCACTGGACTTTGCTGTGGCAACATCTTGCTTAAAGCATACCATAAAAGGCGATGCGAACTTGGTAACCGTAGCAGAAGTAGAAAAACTCATGGGCGGCGACGCATCAGGTCGTGTAGCCCGATAAACCAATAGATATGGCACAGTTCACAAGAATAGAAGTAGCACAAGTGATGAGGGAAAGTGGTATGGTACCGCTTTTCTTCCATAGTGATGTCGAAGTAGCCAAAAAGGTACTCAAAGCCTGCTATGATGGCGGTGCACGCCTTATGGAATTTACGGCAAGAGGAGATTTTGCACTTGAGGTATTTACAGCACTTACTAAGTATGCCATCAAAGAACTCCCTGGGATGATCATGGGTGTGGGTTCAGTAACCGATGCGGGAGCTGCATCGGCCTATATGCTAAACGGAGCAAACTTTGTAGTAACTCCCGTACTCAGAGAAGACATTGCCATGGTGTGCAACCGCAGAAAAGTATTGTGGTCTCCGGGCTGCGGCTCACTCACCGAGATTGCAAAGGCGGAAGAATTGGGTTGCGAAATTGTGAAGTTATTCCCAGGAAGCACCTATGGCCCAGGATTTGTAAAAGGAGTGCTAGCACCCCAACCATGGACAAGTATCATGCCCACAGGAGGTGTATCACCAACAGAGGAAAACCTCAAAGGCTGGTTTGATGCAGGCGTTACTTGCGTAGGTATGGGTTCAAAACTGATGGCAAAACATGCCGATGGCTCTTTTGATTATGCTAAAATTAAGCAGCAGACTAAACAAACATTGCTACTTATATCTTCTTTTCGAAAATAATCGATTAGGGTTCATGTTTGATGTTGTTTTTTCAAATCATCCTCAAAAGAGTTCGACTTCACCCCGTTATTTTATGGAAAAATTGTAAGTTTTGATTATATCTTAAAAAGAAAGAAAAATCTTTCATTATCAATAATATTGATTTTATTATTATTTTAGTATTAATAACTAAACTATTTATAATGAAAAAATTAATTCTTTTATTCTCATTCTTTTTAATCATTTCTTGTCAAGAGACAAAAAAGACAGAAGAACCTACAAAGCTTTCATCAACTGCCGAAGCAATTAAAAATTATAAAATAAATTTTGAATGGGATAAGGGTTACGAAGCTTGGTCAAAAGTTCCAACAACTGATGACTATCATATGTCTGCTCCTCTAATCGGATTAGAAGCTACAGGACCTGCTGAAATTGAAGAAATTATTTTTGGATTTGTTACAGAAAATGAATTGAAACAAGAGCTTGTGGATATTGTGGAATTGGGAGACTATATTACTTGTTTTTTAAAATTAACAACAAAAACTGGAGATATCATAGATGGTGTTGAAGTTTTTAAAGTAGATAAAGAAGGTAGGGTAGAAAAAATCTGGGCATTATAGTGCTTTTTTAATATAATAATATGAACAAAATACTTTCAATTATACTACTCTTAATTGTTTCATCCTTGAGTTCTCAAGACCTTAAATGGGAAAATTCAGTTGACGGCAACTTCACTATTGATTCCGTTAATGTAGGTCCAAATGGTGATGTAAATACGGTGAGTGTTTCAGGTGAAGCAGGAAATTGGACTGTTTATATGACCTATTATTTTACAAACAAGCTTCAAACTGAAGGTCAGGGAGAATATACAGCTATGGCTTGGGCTCAAGATGGTAAAGAAAGATTAAAAACCACAGTTCAAGGTCTTTGGAAGCAAAATGACGATAATTATGAACTAAAGCATTTTGAAAATACTTCAGACGGTTCTCAATTATTGACAACTGGTCTAATGAATTTTGAAACTAAAACATATAGTTGTTTAGTTAGATTTTTAAACTAAACCATAGGCATATCTTCTTCTTTTAATTCAGCAACTCTACTTTTAATCTATTGATACTGAAACAATGGTCTTTCCCCATCCTATTTTTAATGTCATATCTTTATCAAACATCATTGAAAAAGCCTCGATATTTTCCTCATTTGTAGACGTTTTACCAGGTACTCTAATAATATCCAGGTCTTGATTATAATAGTACGAACCCCAAACATTTCTTGCTTTATTAATTATTACGGTCCAGTCTCCTTTGTAAGAAGGTATTGTAAACAGACTGTAAGTACCTGCTTTTAATGCTTTACCTCCGAAAATAACATCGTTATAAAATGTGATTTCTGTTGCTTCATTTGCTCCTGTTCTCCAAACCTTTTCAGGCGGAGCTAATTTTACTAAATCTCTTCCATTTAATTGGGGACGACTGTAAATTACTTTTACTAATTTTTCAGATATTTTATAACTACTTGGAAACGATGCCATATCCATTGGGCTTTTATCTAAGTTTTTAAATTCTTGTGCAGTTATTTGTAATGAACTTATTAATGTAATTACAAAAAAAGTGATAGTTAAAATTGAATTTTTCATATTTTTTTTAATAAAATTAAGTTATTAATTAACGCTTAAATATATCATTTTAAATTAAAACCTTTAGGACAACTATGATAATTAGCTACAAAATACCATTCAACAATATAATACTCCTTAAAACGTTGTTAGATCAATAAGATTTAGATAATTCTTATATTAGAATTATAAAATTAGTTCTAAGTCATATGAATAAAATTAAACCAATTAAACAAATTTATTCTAACTACTCTGCAGAGGACTTTAAGGTTTGGGAGTTGTTATACTTGAAACAGTTTAATTTGCTTAGAGGAATTGTTTCTCAAGCCTTTTTGAACGGATTAGATTTACTTGATTTTAATTCTTCAAAAATTCCTGATTTCATTGATATTAATAAAAAACTCAAAAAGTTAACTTCTTGGCAAATAAAAACTGTTTCTAATATTGCAGAACCAGTGTATTTTTTTTCTTGTCTTGCTAAAAAACAATTTACCTCAACTTGTTGGTTGAGAACTATCAAAGAAATTGATTATTTAGAAGAGCCAGATATGTTTCACGATGTTTTCGGTCATATCCCTTTACTTTCTAATCATACATATTCTGATTTTTTTCAAAAAATAGGTGAATTATCTTTAGAATTTATTGATGATGATTTTAAAATAAAACAACTTCAACGTCTATATTGGTTTACAATTGAATTTGGGCTTGTAAAAAATAAAGATACTTTTGATATTTATGGAGCTGGGATTATTTCATCTGAAAAAGAAATTAAAAATGTATACAGTGAAAACTCAATTAAAAAACCCTTTAATTTATCAGAAATATTAGAACAAGATTTTATAATTGATAAAGTTCAACCGATTTACTTTTTTATAGATTCTTTTGACCAACTTTTAGATTCTTTAGCTGAAATTCGAAAACTAATTAATTCTAAATCATAGTCAGACCTTCTTCTTTTAAATCAGTAATTCTTATATTGAAGTATGAAAAAACTGATTTTTCTATTAATTTTAACTATTTCCTGTAACAACAATATTGAAATTAAACCTCAGGTCATAGCTTATTATGCTGGTGATGAGAAATCTATT
>Ga0209600_1000643_pt1 | contig 26655 bp, 22 predicted proteins | sample COGITO_mtgs_1104_FD_185518 | JGI IMG/M metagenome (GOLD analysis project Ga0209600, IMG submission 185518) | Pelagic marine microbial communities from North Sea - COGITO_mtgs_110421 (SPAdes) (version 2) | ecosystem: Environmental > Aquatic > Marine > Epipelagic ... | reverse complement strand
TTGAACTGGTGTCTAATGTTGTATCCAATTAGAAAGAGAAAACCAATTAGAAAGAGAAAACCACTTCTTACTTTGGTTGAGGGTAAATCTAATCTTGCGGGGGAATATTGTTTCTACAACAATACAATCACTATTTACAGAGATAACAATGTCATACGTAGAGAACTAATCAATACCGTCATCCATGAGTATTTTCATTATTACCTGATTACATCAGAGTCAAAATCAAAACTCTACCATGATCAATTGGAACAATTCTCATTAACGCAACACCCACAGGAAATTCTATGTAACACCATGGGTGAAACCCTCACAAAGGTCTATTTGAAAAATAATTAAAAACTGTGGTTAGTTCACAAACGGCACAATACCCCAACAGTCATTGTGCCAATTAGATTGCAAACCAAATCCTGATTCATCATATCAAGACCTAAACTTAAGATCATAAGAACTAAAGTTCATCGATCAATTCCAGAATCTCTTTTTTACGACAAGATTTATCATTAATTCTAAACAGAGAACGATTAATCGATTCTCTTATAAATTGTGATTTGGATTTTTTCTCTTTTACTAATGTTTCCAAAAGTGTAATGTATTGATTGGGAGTTAGCCGCAGTGAAATCATAACGTCTTTTTTCATATCTGAATAGGTTTAATAATAAATAGTGTATTACACAGAAAAACTTCCTTAAGAATTTTAGGAAGTAAAAAATTATTAAAAATAATTTGGAATTTACATATGTCATTTTATATATTTGCCCTATGAAACATTCAAAATTTGTAAATCTCGATTACCAAAGTCTAACTGACTTGTTTAAGATTAATAAATCAAAAAAGTTAACCAAGATCGAGGTTAAGATGAAAGATGACGTCAAAAAAAATGATCATCTTAATTCAGGTTTTAAATCTGATTTTGACGAACTTGAAGATAAATTGCAAAAGGTTTTATCCTATTTGGATGAGAACAAAGAGGTTTTCAGTCGATTAGATGAATTAGTTAAAGATTTTGAGCAGCATCAGGTACTAATGAACCCTACTATTCATGTTGCGAGGACAAAAGACAAAAAAACTGAAATTGAATATTTCACAGCTAAGACATTTTTTCCGTTAACAGGTGGCAAAAGGAAAGAAGTGAAAATTCATTTGGGACGTGCGGAAAATTACAATTTTAATACACAAAATAAACAAGCTAAAATAGACGCTATTATAAAAATGAGACAAACAATCTCGAGAAGAATAAGAGAAGGAAGTTTATAATTTTTTTATTCAAAAACTATGTCAAATATATAAAACACCCTATTATGAAAACAGAAATTTCCCCATTAAAATTAAGTGTCCATGACAGTATTATTGCCATGAAATTAAACGTAGACCATTCATCGATGGAAGCATCATTAGATGAATTTGGTTTTAAAGATCCAATAAAAGTTGTTCGTAACGAAGATGAATATCAAATATGGGACGGGTATAGACGCTGGATGGCAGCGCAGTCATTGGGATTTAAACAAGTTCCAGTAGTAATTAGTGATCCACAAAACGTAATGTTAGAATCAATTTTATCAAATTCGACTCAAGAAAGAACTGCTGTTGAAATAGTTTCGTCTATAAAGTGTGTTTTGGATGAATTAGGAAACTCACAAGGTAAAAAGAGGGAATTAATAAATGGTTTAACGGAGGAAGATTTAAAAGATCGTTATACCATGGTATCAAAAATATTAGGTTTAAATCTGTCCTCAGTACAACTCCGAAAATACATCACAATAGACGACTTTGACAACGACCCATCGAATCCATTAACTGAGTCATTAATAGATAAAATTGATCTTGGTACTTTGTCAGTTTCCAGAGCTGATAATATTATTAAACGTATCAAAGAAGAAAGTAAATTAAATAATGATTTAGATACTCAACTTAAGTGTCCTATTATTTCAAATGACTACGAGATATACAATATGGATAATAAAAAAGCATACACCAAAATTGAAGACAATTCAATAGATCTATTGTATTTCTCTCCAGATTATTTGGGTATTAAAAACTATCGAAATGTTCCAAAAGAAGATCAAGTAGGTGCCTTGGGTTTAAATGATTACATAGATGAGTTGGTTAATCAAACTTTACATTTTATAAAGTGGAAATTAAAAGACACGGGAGTTTGTGTAATTAACGTTGACGATGTAATAATTGATAATCAATCTCAAGCAATTCCACAGCGAATTACATTAAAAATGATATCTGAAGGGGTTAAATTTATACAGGAGGTTAAATGGGAAAAATCTAATCCAATTCCATTGTCAAATTTTAAGGGTTTTCAACCCTCAACGGAGTCTATTCTAATTTTTGTAAAGGATGAAAAGAAATTTATTTGGAACGAATACAGAAATCTAAATTTAGAGGATCAAATAATTTTAAAACAAACGATGAATAAAACTTACGTTGATAGTCCAAATAAGAGAATGGTTGATGTTCTAAATGGTGAATTGGTGTATGACTTTTTTAAAACTTCAGTTTTTCAAAATAGTGAATTCAAAGATATTGATCCAAACTATAAACATCAAGCGCCACAAAATGAAAAAATACCATTATTTTTCATTCTATTTTTCACTAAACCAGGGATGAAAGTTTGTGATTTATATGGTGGAAGTGGAACAACTGGTGCAGCAGCTCTTAAAAACGGCAGATCAGCGGTAATGTTTGATTTAGATCCAGTTAATACAGAATTTATGGAAAAGAGATTTAAAATCATTACCGAAGGTAAATCTAAAAATAAAGTAATCAATGAAAACATTTTTTTTGATTAAAAACTATGTCAATTATATAAATTAACTTAAATATGAAATTAACCATTCCGAGTTCGATAATTGAAGTGAATTTGAGTCAATATGTAACAGGAAGATCTCAGCGCAACAAATCTATGTGTGATGCCGCTTATTTTGTCGTGTCTTTATTAACTCCTCCAATTTATAATTCAAAAGACTATCAATATTTGAGGGGTTTTAAACCTCTTTCAAGTAAAGATGTAAACCGAATGACACGTAATAGATTTAATGAGGTTAAAACCATTCTATTGGACTCAAATTTGACCGAAAATGGTCCCATTGTCTTATCAGATAACTTAATTATCCCTGGTGTTAAACACACTGGATATAAACTCAATGAATGGGTACTTGAGGAGAATGATTTTGTTGAAGTTGAAATTGACAATAAGTATGACACTCGAAAAGAAAAACTCAAATATGAATGGGAGTCAGAGATGAAATGTTTTGAAGATAGATACATTCACATCAAAGAGGCTATGGATCAATTTCAAATTACCATAGACGCAACAGCTGCTCGAACTTACCTGAAAGAATTGAAAAAAAGGGTGTTGTCAAAGGTGATAAAGGAGAATAAAACTCAAGTGAAGAAATACTTCAAAAAATTACATAAAGTAATTGAGCATATCGAAAAGGGAGAATTCAATTATTCTGTTTCGATGAGCAATCATAGAGTCAATTCGGTATTCACTTCGATGAAGAGAGAATTAAGATATTTTCTAAGAACAAATGGAGAATCTATGATTGAAGTGGATATAAGTACCTCGCATCCATTTACCCTTGCAACCATTCTCACAGAGAAATTTTTTAAGGAGACTAACCTTGGTTACAACCTTCATTCTCTATTCCCTCAATTATATAAGTCTTTAGAGTACTTGTGTGAATCTATGGAGTATCAAGATTATGTAGAGAAATTTGTTAAATATATGATAGTAGAGTCTAATGTTATTAATGATAACTATATAGAATATAATACATATAAAGGGGATGTATTAACTAATATAAAATATCCTATACTGGATACATTCATATCATATATGTGTGGCAGGTTTTGGAGAAAAAAAGGAATCCAAAAATATCGGTCATTGAACTTCAAAAAAGACATTTATGAGTCAATAGGAAAGAATATTGGGATGACTCGTGAGAAGGTAAAAGATCAATTTCAACTCTACATTAATTTTTCTGACAAGAACAGAAGAGTCAATGTAGAACTCATCAAACATTTGGAAAAACAATTTAACGAAGTAAGTAAACTTGTTCAGTTCATTTCCAATACAAAACACTTGAAAAATCCATTCTCATATCTAATTCAAAGATGTGAGTCCTATCTGTTTTTGAGGCATGGTTGTCTGGAATTGAGTAAAAATAATATCCCCTATATCACCATCCACGATAGTGTATTGTGTCAAAAAGAAAATAGGTATGGAGTTCAATATCTGTTAACTGATTCAATAAGTAAACAAACGGGATTAACTCCTGGAATCAAATTCAAAGAATTAGAGGATCCTTTTCCATCATTGGATGAAGCAGCAGCAGATATAGCTGAATCAATTAGTTCAAAAAACAAAAAAACTAAAACATCAAAATCATTTTAAGGCAATGAATAAGACAGAGTCTAAAAAAATAATCTCGTTAGAGCTGAATGGTATTTCTAACGAAGATATAGCGCGTATCCAGTTATTATTGGAGAAATTAGCAATTATTGAATACGAAACCTATAAAGAAGCGGTATAATGAGAACAATAATCTATAAAAGGGTATCAACTGATGATCAGGCAGATCGAGGGTTCTCTTTACAACATCAAGAGACTGTATTAAAACAATTCTGTTCGATCAATAACTATCCAATTGTAGATGTTTATACTGAAGACTACTCTGGTAAAGATTTTAATCGACCCGAATGGAACAAAATTATATCGTACCTCAAAAAGAATAAAGGTAAGGTTGATCAGATCTTATGTTTAAGGTGGGATCGTTGGTCAAGAAATCAATATTTGGCTCTAAAAGAGATAAAGACTTTAGATAAATTAGGAGTACTAATTTCTACTGTAGAACAACCCATCGACCTATCAAGTCCTGATTCTAAGGTCCTTCTCAGTATATATTTAACCCTTCCAGAAGTAGAGAATGATAAAAATTCAATCAGAACCATTGAAGGATCAAGAAGAGCAAGAATAGAAGGTTGCTGGACAGGTTCTGCTCCAAGAGGATACAGTAATTGTCGTGTTGAAGGTAAATCAACTCTTGAACCAAATGAAGCTGCACCATATATAAAAGAATGTTTTGAACGGATGGTGCTCGGGGTTTATTCTGCTAATGAAGTTAGAAAATATATCAATGAACAGAAATATCCTTACAAGGGTAAATCCTTCAATATCACCAAACAAACATTTTATAATATCATTAGGAATGTTGTTTATACAGGAAAAATCAGGGTAAAAGAGTACAAAAAAGAAGGGGAGCAGATTGTTATAGGATTACACCCACCAATTGTTTCAGACGACCTTTTTAAGAGGGCTAATGACTACTTAGATGGTAGGGTTAGAAATTTCGATTTTAAGTCTGATAAAACTGATTTATACCCATTGAAAGGGTTTATGAAATGTTCCGAACACGGTAGAACCATCACCGCATATAAGTGTCAAAGTGGTAACAAAAACTGGTATCATTACTATCTGTGTACCAAACCACGTTGCCAAAGATATAGAGTGGATTGGGCACATGAACAAATAAAAAAGTTATTAGATACAATTTCATTCACTGCTGGTATGGTAAAAGTTTATAAATCTCAACTCGAGTCACTAATTGACCGAGACGATGTAACAAGAAAAACCGAAATTAAAAGAATTCAGGCTGAGATTGAAAAGTTTGTGACGCGACAAACCAACTTGCAAAACTTATTTCTTGACGGAGATATCACCTCTTCTGATTACAACGAAATGAAGAGTAGAATCGAGTCTGAGTTAAGTGATAAACAGGTTAAGTTGGAACGGTTGAAGTCCACGAAGAGTCCATTTAAAGTGTATTTGAATAAAACTCTCCCAATGATTGAAAACCTAAGTCATTATTGGGATAAGGCAGATGGAAAAACCAAAAAGAAGATTCTTGGTTGCATCTTTACTGAAAAATTCGAAAAATTCGATTTTGAGAGTTGCAACAACATTTTCACTCCAGAAATAAAGTCTATTATGTTGGCCAGCAAGGTTTTACGGAGGAATAAAAATAAAAAGGAGGTCAAAAATGACCTCCTGTCTAATATGGCTCCCCCTCTAGGGCTCGAACCTAGGACCCTCTGATTAACAGTCAGATGCTCTAACCAACTGAGCTAAGGAGGAGTTTGCATTTAGCGAGGGCAAATATAATTTATATTTTAACGTAGTCAAATTAATTAATTCAAAAAATTAATTAAATAAGTATCTAACAACATCATTTCCATTAGCAAATAAAACTAATGCCATTAATAAAAAGAATCCTATAATCTGAGCATATTCCATGAACTTATCATTTGGCTTAGATCCAGTTACAACTTCATACATCAAAAACATAACATGCCCTCCGTCTAAGGCAGGAATTGGTAAAGCGTTCATAAAGGCTAGAATAATAGAAAGAAGTGCTGTAGTTTCCCAAAAATTTTTCCAATTCCACTCAGCTGGAAATAAATTTCCTATTGCAGCAAAACCTCCAAGTTGAGAAGCTCCTTGTTTTGTAAAAACATATTTAAATTGACCTACATAATCTAAAAGCTCCCAGTATGCTCTGTCAAACCCGTCATTTATACTTTCAATAAAAGAATATTTTAGTATTGTTGGAGTTAAATTGATTGACTGTAAACTAGTAACGCCAATTTGATTATTCTCATTTAATGTTATAGAATTTGAAATTATATCATTTCCTCTTTTAATATCAATATCAATATTTTGAGATGTATTTGCTTTTACCTCTTCTGTAAATTCTTCCCACTTAACGACATCATTTCCGTTAACTTTTACAATTCTGTCACCTTTTAAAAGACCAGCATTATAAGCTGGAGAATTAGGAACTATTGAATCTAGTATTGCAGGAGTCCAAAAAGGGTTAAAAGCTCTAATTGCTCCGTTTTCAAACATTATAGTTCCAATGTTTTCAGGGACAGAAATATTTTCTACTTTTCCGTTTAAGTGTTCAACTCTAACTTCATTAACATCTCTTAAAAATAAAAACTTATTGATGTCTCTTACATCTTCTAAGGCCTCACCGTTAACTTGAAGAATTTTATCTCCGTCTTTAAAACCATAAGTTTTAATAGTTTCTGCAACTTCAAATCCGTTAGGTAAATTCTCGTTTGTTAGAACTGTTTTTCCCCAAACAAAAGCCACCATAGCGTAAATTGCAAATCCAAGAAAAATATTTACTGCTATTCCCCCTAGCATTATAATAAGTCTTTGCCAAGCCGGCTTGGATCTAAACTCCCATGGTTCTGGTTCTTTATTCAAATGCTCAGTATCCATACTTTCATCGATCATTCCCGCAATTTTAACATATCCTCCTAAAGGAAGAACCCCAATTCCATACTCTGTGTCTCCTATTTTTTTCTTAAATAAAGAAAATGGCCAATCAAAAAATAAATAAAACTTTTCAACTTTAGTTTTAAATAGTTTGGCCGGAATGAAATGTCCTAGCTCATGTAGAACAACAAGAATTGCTAAACTTAAAAGAAGTTGTAAAGCTTTTATTAAAAAAACACTGCTCATAAATTAATTATTAGGTGGCCAAAAGTACATTATTATCTTATTTTTTAAAAGGATTTAACTTGATATTAACAGAGTCTAAAAAGATTTCCATCCTTGAGCAGTAATAGGCACCTCTTGTTCAGCTTTTGTTACAAGGTTTGCTTCTTTTGTTTTACTAATTATATGTCCAATTACAGTTAAATCGTTACTGTTTTTAATTTTATCATAATCTTTTTGATTAATGGTAAATAATAATTCATAATCTTCACCTCCACTCATTGCAACCGTTGTTGGATGAAGTTTAAATTCATCGCAAGCAGCCTTTAACTCCTCACTGACTGGAATTTTTTCTTCATAAACATTACATCCTACATTTGAGTTTTTACATATATGTAAAATTTCAGAAGACAGACCATCGCTTATGTCTATCATTGATGTTGGAACTATATTATTTTTTGAAAGAAAATCAATAACATCTTTTCTTGCTTCAGGCTTTAGTTGTCTTTGTAATAGATAGGTATACGATGAAAGATCGGGTTGATTTTTTGGATTTACTTTAAAAACTTCATTCTCTCTTTTAAGTATTTGCAAGCCCATGTAAGCACTTCCTAAATCTCCTGAAACAACTAAAAGATCATTTTCTTTAGCCCCAGATCTTTTTGTAATTCTTTTGTTTACAGAATGACCAATAGCAGTAATGCTAATTATAAGACCTTTATTGGAACTAGTAGTATCTCCACCAACAAGATCTATTTTAAATTTTTTACACGCTGCTCTAATACCTAAATACAGTTCTTCCACCGATTCAAGAGTAAACCTATTTGAAAGAGCAATACTTACAGTTATTTGAGTACAAAGGCCATTCATAGCATAAATATCAGAAAGGTTTGAAATCACGGATTTATACCCCAAATGCTTTAAAGGGGTGTAACCTAAATCAAAATGAACACCTTCCACTAACATATCAGTAGAAACCAATATTTTATCTCCATTAAAATCTAAAACTGCTGCGTCATCTCCAATTCCTAAATCAGTTGAATCGTTTACAATTTCAAATGTTTTTGTGATTTCTTCAATCAACCTAAATTCTCCTAATTCTGAAATAGAGGTTAAATCATCGTTTTTCTTTTCTTTTTTCACCTTATTTTTTTTGCAAATATAATTTAATTGGCATTATTATTGAATGTTGATTAAAACAAATTAAATCAGGCAATCTAGATAAATATTGAGGTTAAAAAACTTAAATAGATTATATTTGCGAAATATTTCAATTAATAAAAATGATTAAAGTCTCACAACATGCAAAATCTGAGGTAATCAAACTCATGGAAGCTGATGGTTTCAGTTATCATAATGATTTCGTTAGAGTTGGTGTCAAGAGTGGAGGTTGTTCAGGACTATCTTATGACTTAAATTTTGATAATAAAATGAACGAAGATGACAAGGTTTACGAAGACAATGGGGTTAAAATTCTTGTAGATAAAAAAAGTTTTTTATACCTAATTGGAACTACACTGGAGTACTCTGGAGGATTAAATGGCAAAGGCTTTGTTTTTAACAATCCTAATGCAAATAGAACGTGTGGATGTGGCGAAAGCTTTTCATTATAAATTTATAATATGGCGTATACAGAAGAGGAATTAAAAAAAGAGTTAGAAACTAAGGAATATGAATACGGTTTTTACACTGATATAGATTCTGAAACATTTCCAGTTGGACTAGACGAGTCTATTGTCAGAGCAATTTCAAAGAAAAAGGAAGAGCCTGAATGGATGACAGAATGGAGATTAGAAGCATACAAAGTTTGGAAAAGTATGGAGGAACCAGATTGGGCAAACGTAAAGTATCAAAAACCAGATTTTCAAGCAATTGCCTATTACTCTGCTCCAACTGTTGCCGATCCTAACAAAACACTTGATGATGTTGATCCTGACTTATTGGCGATGTATAAGAAATTAGGTATCTCTGTAGATGAGCAAAAAAAGATGAATAATATCGCAATGGATATTGTTGTTGACTCTGTATCGGTTGCCACCACTTTTAAAAAGACTCTAGGAGAAAAAGGAATTATTTTTATGAGCATCTCGGAGGCTATTAAAGAACACCCTGAGCTTGTTAAAAAATATATTGGAACCGTTGTTCCAACTAAAGACAATTACTATTCAGCGTTAAATAGCGCGGTATTTAGTGATGGTAGTTTTTGCTACATTCCTAAAGGTGTGAGATGTCCAATGGAACTTTCAACTTATTTTAGAATTAATCAAGCAGGAACTGGACAGTTTGAAAGAACACTTGTTATTGCAGATGAAGATAGTTATGTAAGTTATCTTGAGGGCTGTACAGCTCCGTCAAGAGATGAAAACCAGCTACACGCTGCAGTTGTAGAATTAATTGCATTAGATAATTCAGAAATAAAGTATTCAACTGTTCAAAATTGGTTTCCTGGAAATAAAAACGGAAAAGGAGGAGTTTATAATTTTGTAACCAAAAGAGGAATCTGTCATACTAACTCAAAAATTTCATGGACACAAGTTGAGACTGGCTCAGCAGTTACGTGGAAATATCCCTCTTGTATTCTAAAAGGGGATAATAGTGTTGGAGAATTTTACTCCATAGCCGTAACTAACAATTATCAACAGGCTGATACAGGAACAAAAATGGTTCACTTAGGTAAAAACACTAAAAGTACAATCATTTCTAAGGGGATTTCTGCTGGAAAATCACAAAACAGCTATAGAGGTTTGGTTCAGATAAATTCAAGAGCTGCAAATGCAAGAAATTTTTCTCAATGTGACTCGTTGCTAATGGGTAATAAATGTGGAGCCCATACTTTCCCTTACATTGAAGCAAAAAATAAAACTGCAATTGTTGAGCACGAAGCTTCAACAAGTAAAATTGGTGAAGATCAAATTTTCTATTGTAATCAAAGAGGGATTGATACAGAAAAAGCGATAGCATTAATTGTAAATGGATTTAGTAAAGAAGTATTAAATAAGCTTCCAATGGAATTTGCCGTTGAAGCACAAAAATTATTAGAAATTTCACTTGAAGGTTCAGTGGGATAATTAAAAAATAAATTATGTTAAGTATAGACAATTTACACGTAAGTGTTGAAGGAAAGCCAATTCTAAATGGAATAAACTTAGATGTTAAAGCTGGTGAAATTCACGCTATTATGGGGCCAAACGGATCTGGTAAGAGTACCCTTTCATCTGTTATCGCTGGAAATGAAGACTATGAAGTAACTAAAGGAGATATTGTTTTTAAAAACGAAAACATAATCGAATTAGCGGCTGAAGAAAGAGCTCATAAAGGAATTTTTATGTCGTTTCAATATCCTGTAGAAATTCCTGGTGTTACTGTTACTAATTTTATTAAAACAGCTATAAACTCAAATTTAAAAGCTAGAAACGAAACTGAAATGCCTGCAAACAAAATGCTAAAAAAAATTAGAGAAAAGGCAGAGCTTTTAGAAATTGACTCTAGATTTTTGTCAAGGTCATTAAACGAGGGGTTTTCAGGTGGAGAAAAAAAGAGAAATGAGATTTTTCAAATGGCTATGCTTGAGCCTAGCCTTTCAATTTTAGATGAAACCGATTCAGGGCTTGATATTGACGCCTTGAAAATAGTTGCTAACGGAGTTAATAAACTTAAAAATAAAGATAATGCCGTAATAATTATTACTCATTATCAAAGGTTACTGGATTATATTGTGCCTGACTTTGTTCATGTTCTTCATGAGGGTAAAATAGTCAAATCTGGAGATAAAAGCCTGGCACACGAGTTGGAAGAAAAAGGATACGATTGGATTAAATAAAATAACAATGTCATTATTAGATAAATTAGTTTCATCATTTTTAGCGTTCGAGCTTGACATTAATATTCAGTCTCCTATTCACAATATTAGAACTGAAGCTATTAAAGAATTTGAAAAATTAGGATTTCCTGACAAAAAACTTGAAGCTTGGAAATACACTTCATTAAAAAATGTATTAAAGGAAGATTATACTATTTTTTCCAAAAAGAAAAATGTACTAGAATTTAAAAATATTCAAAATTATTTTCTTGATAATACAGAAACTTATAAACTCGTTTTTGTAGATGGATCTTTTGATCCGTTTCTTTCTCAAACCAGTCACGATGGGGTTGATATTTGTATACTTTCTGCAGCATTAACAAAGCCTGTTTATTCTAAAATAATATCAAAATATTTTGATAGTTCGATAAACAAAAAAGATTCCTTGTCTTTACTAAATACAGCTTTTTCAAAAGAAGGAGTTTACATTCATGTTCCTGAAAACAAAATATTGGAAAAACCCATTGAAATAATACACTTTGCAACTGGTAACGAAGCTGCGTTAATGTTGCAACCTAGAAATCTAATTGTTCTAGAAAAAAATTCTCAAGCCGAAATAATTGAAACGCACCAGAGTTTAACTAGTAATCCAATTTTCACTAATTCTGTTACTGAAATTTTTGTCGATCAAGATGCTCATTTGGATTATTATAAAATTCAAAATGACAACCTAACCTCTTCATTAATAGATAATACTTACATCACTCAACAGAAAAAGAGTGTGGCTAAAGTTCATACATTCTCATTTGGAGGAAAATTAACTAGAAATAATCTTAACTATTTTCAAAAAGGATCATATATAGATTCAATTATGAAGGGTATTACAATTATTGATGAAAATCAACTAGTTGATCATCATACCCTTGTAGATCACGCAAATCCTAACTGTGAAAGTCATCAAGATTACAAAGGTATTTACTCTGGAAAGTCTACAGGTGTTTTTAATGGTAAGATCGTGGTTGATAAAATAGCTCAAAAAACTAATGCATTCCAGCAGAATAATAATATTCTTCTTACAGACAAGTCAACTATTAATTCGAAACCTCAATTAGAGATTTTTGCAGATGATGTAAAGTGTTCGCATGGATGTACTATTGGGCAGCTAGATCAAGACGCTTTATTTTATTTAAGAGCTAGAGGGATTCCTAAAAAAGAAGCAAAAGCATTATTAACATTTGCTTTCGCAAATAACGTACTTGAAAGTGTAAATATTCTATCTGTTAAATCTCGGATTAAAAAAATAATTGCAAATAAACTTGGAGTTGACTTAGGGTTTGATTTATAAATATGGCTTTTGATGTAAATAAAATAAGAGAAGATTTTCCAATACTTAAAAGAAAAGTAAATGGTCATCCTCTTGTTTATTTAGACAATGCAGCAACAAGTCAAAAACCTAGAAAAGTAATTGATAGTATTGTTGATTATTACGAAAATTATAACTCTAACATTCATCGTGGAGTCCATAGTATAAGTCAAGAGGCTACTGACGCTTACGAAGATGCCAGAAAAAAAATTCAAAAACATTTTAATGTTCAGGATTCCAAAGAAATTATTTTAACATCTGGGACTACGCATTCAATAAATTTAGTTGCCAATGGTTTTACTGAGCTCTTAAATAAAGATGACGAAATTTTAATTTCTGAACTTGAACATCATTCAAATATTGTTCCTTGGCAAATGATGTGTGAAAAAAATGGAGCAAAAATCAAAGTGATACCCTTAACAAATAATGGTGATTTAAATTATGATTCTTTTTTAAATTTACTTTCTAAAAAAACTAAATTAGTATTTGTTAATCATGTGTCAAATGCGCTAGGCACCATTAATCCGATAAAATCAATAATTTCTAAAGCGCACAAATTTGGAGCTGCAGTTTTAATTGATGGAGCTCAAGCCAGTTCTCATATAAAAGCTGATCTACAAGAACTAAATGTTGACTTTTATACAACTTCAGCTCATAAATTGTGTGGGCCTACTGGTATCGGTATGTTATTCGGAAAAAAAGAATGGTTAAACAAAATGCCTCCATACCAAGGTGGTGGTGAAATGATTTCTGAGGTTACATTTGAAAAAACTACATACGCCGACCTTCCTCACAAATTTGAAGCTGGCACACCAAATATTGTTGGAGCTATTGGTTTTGGAATGGCATTAGATTATTTAAATAATATTGGCTTTAGTAATATTGAATCTTATGAACTTGATCTTTTAAATTATGCAACAAATAAATTAAAAGAAATCCCAGGATTCAAAATATATGGTGAAGCAAAAAATAAAACTTCTGTAATATCATTTAATGTAGGTGATTTACATTCGTATGATATAGGCACAATCTTAGATAAATTTGGAATTGCCGTAAGAACAGGACAGCACTGTGCCCAGCCAGTAATGGATTACTTCGGAATATCTGGCACTGTAAGAGCTTCATTCTCTTTTTATAATACCAAAGAAGAAATTGATTATTTCTGTAAATCATTAGAAAGAGCTATAGCAATGTTAAGCTAATGTGTATCTTTGATATTGATAAAACAACATGGGTATAATTGAAGTTCAAAATGAAATCGTTGAAGAATTCTCTCTTTTTGAAGATTGGATGCAGCGTTATGAATATATGATAGAGCTGGGTAAATCGATTGAATTAATTGATCCAAGCAATAAGGTTGATTCTAATTTAATAAAAGGATGTCAAAGTAAGTTATGGCTTCACGCTGAACTTAAAGAAAATAAATTAATTTTTAAAGCAGATAGTGAAGCAATTATAACAAAAGGAATTGCCGCAGTATTATTAAGAGTTTTTTCAAATCAAACTCCAAAAAATATTATTGAAGCTGACCTTGAGTTCATTGATAAAATTGGTTTGAAAGAACACTTGTCTCCAACTAGGGCGAACGGGCTTTTATCAATGATTAAACAAATTAAATATTATGCTCTAGCATTTAACAAAAACTAATATTATGGATGCAAACGAATTAGGAGAAAAAATTGTAAAAGTACTTAAATCAATATACGATCCTGAAATCCCTGTTGATATTTATGAGTTAGGATTGATATATGATGTTTTTGTAAATGAAGATAATCATGTTAAAGTACTAATGACCCTTACAACACCAAATTGTCCTGTAGCAGAAACTCTTCCATTGGAAGTAGAAGATAAAGTTAGGTCTATTGAAGAAGTGACAGAAGCAAAAGTTGAACTCACTTTTGATCCGCCTTGGACAAGAGATCTTATGAGCGAAGAAGCTAAATTAGAACTTGGATTTTTATAATGTCCCAAGAAATAATAAATAGAGTTGCTAATAGTAAATTGGAGACTATTGATTTAGAACTTTTTTTTCCTAAAATTGAAAGAGTTTCATTTGACATAAAGCCTTGGTTAAAAGATGAATTATTTCTTTTAGAAAAAGACTTTAGAGAAAAAGTAAAAAATTTCGATTGGAGAAAATATGAAAATAAAGCAGTTTATATAACATGTTCAAATGATGCTATAATTCCTGATTGGGCGTACATTCTTATCAGTTCACAACTGAATACTCACGGAGTTAAAAATGTTGTTGGATCAAAAGAAGTATTAAATATTAAATTAATAATTGACATAGTTGATGTTTTTGATTTTTCAGTTTTTAAGGGAAAACCTGTTATTATTAAAGGATGTTCAGATCAAAAACTTCCACTTTTAGCATATTCTGTATTATTAGAAAAATTACAGTTAGAAGCTAAAAGTATAATGTTTGGAGAAGCCTGTTCTTCAGTGCCTATCTACAAATCCTCAAATAAAGTTTGATGAAATTTAAAATACTTCAATTACTAACCCTCTTATATATAAGCACTCCTTTGTTTTCTCAAGATGAGATAGAATCCAAATGGAAAAATTCAGGAAATGCAGTTTTTTTAATTAATCAATCTAGTTTTAGTAATTGGACCTCAGGGGGTCAAAGTAGTATTTCTGGGACTCTTAAAATTGATTACAATTTTAATTATGCTGATAATGGTTGGGATTGGGACACCAAATTAATTAGCAATTTTGGATTAAATAAAATCAGTGGAAGTGAATTTTTAAAAAAAACTGATGATAAAATTGAAGTGAATTCAGTTTTAGGAAAAAAATTTAATAATGATATTATTGGAAAATGGAGTTATTCAAGTTTTTTTAATTTTCAAACTCAATTTGCCAAAGGTTACAGATTTGGAAAGGATTCAAATGGAAACCCTAATAGAACCGAAAAATCAAGGTTTTTTTCGCCTGCTACACTACAATTAGGTGTAGGATTGTATTGGAAAAAAAGTAAAGATTTTTGGGTAAACGTTGCTCCAATGACTGGAAAATTAATTTTAGTAAATAGATTTTTCACAGAAGATCTGAATGAAACTCAAACTTATTTTGGAGTTAAAAAAGGAGGGAATAGCAGATTTGAACTAGGAGCTTCCATTAGAGCTTATCACAAATCAGAGATTTTTGAAAATGTATCGCTAGAAAATAGATTGAGCTTATATTCTGATTACTTAGATCGTCCACAAAATATAGATTTCGATTGTACCTTCAATTTTGTTATGAAAGTGAATCAATACATTTCAACTAATTTAATTTTTCAATTTGTTTATGATGACAATGATATTAAAAGAGTACAAATAAGGGAAGTTCTCGGATTAGGATTGAATATTGATTTGAGTAATATAGATTTAAGTAATATCAGGATATAAAAATGCATTATATGGAAATCTAGTTATGTGAATTTTTCTGATTTCTTTGTAAACATCTCTTCTAAAAATATTTATATCCTCTTTGTTTAGGGCAGACATAAAAAATATTTTATCATACTTTTTTCTTAAGCTTTTCTTTAAAATTTCAATACTGTTTTTCTCATAATCCATATCATTTACATCCTCAATTAACTCTTTGTTCTCCATAAACTTATCCGTTTTATTAAAAACCATAACAAAGGGCTTGTCACTAGAGTTTATTTCGTTTAAAATTAAGCTGACAGATTCAATATGGTCATTAAAATTTGAATGCGAAATATCGACTACATGAACAAGTAAATCTGCTTCTGTTATTTCTGTTAACGTACTTTTAAAAGAATCTACTAATTGCGTTGGTAGTTTTCTTATAAATCCTACAGTATCGGTTAACAAGAATGGCATGTTTTCAATAACAACTTTTCTAACCGTTGTGTCCAAAGTGGCAAATAATTTGTCCTCTGCAAATACTTTTGCTTTTGAAATAGAATTCATTAATGTTGATTTTCCAACATTTGTATAGCCTACTAAAGCAACTCTAACCAGAGATCCCCTATTTCCTCTTTGAGTAGACATTTGTTTATCTATTGTAACAAGCTTTTTTTTGAGTAGGTTTATTTTGTTACGAACTATTCTTCTATCTGTCTCTATTTCAGTTTCTCCAGGCCCTCTCATCCCAATACCACCCTTTTGTCGCTCAAGGTGAGTCCAAAGGCCTTTTAATCTTGGTAAGATATATTGATATTGTGCCAATTCAACTTGATTTCTTGCGTAACTGGTTTGTGCTCTTTGAGCAAAAATATCTAGTATAAGACCAGTTCTATCAACTATTTTACATTTCAAAAATTTTTCAATATTTGCTTGTTGAGCTGGGCTAAGTTCATCGTCAAAAATTACAGAGTTTATATCGTGTATTTTAATGTAACTTGACAATTCATCCATTTTACCTTTGCCTAAAAAAGTTTTAGGATCGGGAGAGTTCATTTTCTGTGTAAATCTTTTTATTACAGTTCCTCCTGCTGTGTATGTAAGAAAATTGAGTTCGTTCAAATATTCTTCCAGTACGTGTTTTGGTTGATTTAAAGTAATAATTCCTACCAGAACAGTACGCTCTAAACTTACAGATGATTTTTCAATCATTATTTATCAGAAAGGTTTTTAAAATATTTTAATTCGACTGTTTTGCCATCAAATTCTGCGTAAGAATAATACGAAATCCAATCCCCAAGATTAAAATATTTAGAATTATTGTTGAGACTTACCTCCAAAGGCATATGCCTGTGTCCAAAGATAAAATAATCATATTCAATTTGAGTCATTTTTCTTTTAGCATACTGTACAAGCCATTCATTGTCATCTCCTTTATATTCAAGATCATCAACCCCCGAAATAAGTTTGTTTTTATTTGAAAGATATTGGGCTAGACTAACGCCTATGTCTGGGTGAATCCATTTAAATAAAAATTTACATAATGAATTTGAAAAAACTTTTTTCATTCTTTTAAACCCTATGTCTCCAGGACCTAAACCATCTCCATGCCCAATAAGAAATTTTTTATCAGAAATCGAAAAATTTTGAGGTTTATGAAAAACTGAAATATTAAGCTCCTCCTCAAAATAACCATTCATCCATAAATCGTGATTTCCTACAAAAAAATAAATTTTAATTCCTGAGTCAGACAATTCAGCTAGTTTACCTAAAGTCCTAACAAAACCTTTAGGAACAACTTTTTTATATTCAAACCAAAAATCAAATAAATCTCCTAATAAAAAAACAACTTTTGCATCATGCTTTATTGAATCTAGCCAATTAACAAACCTTTTTTCTCTAGTTAAACTACTTGAATGATCTGGGGCACCCAAATGATTGTCAGATGAAAAATATATTTTTTCGTCTTTCTTTAAATCTATGTTTATGAAACTATTGATCACTTTCATACCAATTAGCAAATGAAGATTCTGTTTCTTGTAATTTAAGTGAGTGAAGCGAAATATTGGCTGGAAGACGTTTTTTAATTTTGTGAGCAAAGTCAATAATAAGTAGCTCACATGTTGGTTGATAATCAGCTAAAATAACTTTGTGTCCACTGTTTTTTAAAGTCATAGCTAGTTCTTTGTGTGGAGTGTTTTTATTAAAAACTGTTGCATGATCAAAAACATCAACAACCTCTTCCTTTACTATTTTCTTTAAATCTTTAAAATCGATTACCATTCCATATTTAACATTACTAGAATCGCTATTAGGTGATCCTACAACAGTTACAAAAAGCTTATAACTGTGTCCATGAACATTTCTGCACGCTCCGTCATAGCCATACAATGCATGTCCTGTTTCAAAATTAAATTGTTTAGTAATTCTAATCTTGTTCATTAATTTAAATTTATACAAAAGTAAGAGATTCCTTCACAATACCTTCTCAAAGCAATAAAAAGGTTTGTCACTTTGTTTTCTAAAGTAGATTTTTCCTAGCTTGGTGAATCCCAAGTTAGAATAAAATATATTATTAAAAGGATTACCACTGAAAGTATCTAGCCTTATAGATTTGATGTTATTTGCCTTAGCATATTCAAAAGAAAAAGTCATTAATTGTTTTGCATACCCTTTTTTCTGAAAGCTTGGATCCACAGCTAAACGGTGTAAATAAATATTATTATAGTTTGGCGTAAGCCACTTTACTTTCTTATAAAACTCATCCATTTCATGAGAAATTACCAAACAGCCTATTAGTTTATTGTCTAACTCAAGAACATATAAATTTTCATTTAACACATCATTCTCAAAAGTTTCAATATTTGGATAATGCTCATTCCATTGAAATATATCATTTGAAATCATTGAAACAGCACAAGCTTTTGTTATTTCAATTACTCTGTTAAGATCATCTTTTATTGCTTTTCTAATCATTTAATAAAATTTCCATAATAATCAACATCAACTCTTGAAAAGGGATCTATGATTTTATCTATCAAAACTGAAAATTCTCCTCTGGTAATAATTCTTTCTGAGTCAAAATTATTTAAATTTAGATTTTTCCAAATTCCAGAGTATTGTTTGTTATTTAAATAAGGTTCTTCTTTTATTTTGTAAATCCAATGCAAAATATTTTTAATTGTCATTTGTTCTGGAAAAGGAATTTTTTCAGATTTAAATATCTTCCAATTATCAAAATAAATATCATTTTTGTCCAAATTAGAATCGGGATAAAAAAGAGTTTTATTTTCCCATCCTATGTTTAAACCTTCTGATCTTAAAATACCGCATGCTCCAATTTTTTGATAACTAATAAAATTTAAATCCTCTGTATCAACATCAACATATGGTAATATATATCCATTATTTTTTAAAATTTCTAGCTGAACTTCTCTTACGTTTATTTGATCAATGTTTTTTTTCTTTAAAATTGCCAAAGAAGCTAAAACCCCTGAGGCTTGACCAATCTGCATAACTACAGGTTGTAATCTGGAAGTTCCATTCACTAGATTAGAAACAGAAATAGATTTTTCAATCACCATAAAATTATCAATGTTTTCGGGGATTAAAACCCCTAAAGGAACAGAATATGATGGAACAGGATAAAAATCAAGCTTAGGAAGATTAGAATAGTTTGAATAAGCTCCATGGTGATGATCAACAGGATAATCTCCAACTGCAATTCCAGTTCTATAAAGTGAATTTTTCTGTTTATAGGGAGATTTAATATCGTTTAATGTTAGAGTAATCTTTCCGTTTAATCTTCTCGATTCACGGTGATATGGCATAAGAGGGAATCCATCTTTTGTCGGATATTCACTATAATCTATCGAAAGATTATTAAATCCCATTTCAGTTTGAATAAAATACAAAAATCTTAATGATTTTTGCTTTGCACGATCATAACTCAACAAACGTTCTTGGGCTGTCATTTCAATAGAATTCGAATAGTAATCATTTCCATTTATTGGCCAATTAATCATGTATTTGTTATTTGGGAGTTTGCCATAACTGATCAACTTTTCTTTTGACCATAACTTTTTATCACTCTTAAAACATTCTCCAGAATCGTATGAGCATATAAATTCATTTCTATCATAATTTTTCGGTTTTTCAATCGTCATGTCTTTCTTAAAATCCTTTAAAATCATAACATATGTTAAGTCTTGGATAATATTATTAGAAAATTCTGGAGCGATATCTTCATTAAACTTTTTCCTTGAATCCATTCCAATAAAATATGGAAGATTTAATTTGGGAATTAAATCTCCTAGTTCGGTTGCATCTATTAAAATTGTCGAATTGTATGTAATGTCATTTTGATTTATTTTAATCTTAAATTTTTCGTCTTTTACGACTTCCTCAATTATAGTACCATATAGAATTTTTAAGTTTTTTTCAGATTGAGCTATTTCTTTAAGTATTTTATTTCCTACAGAGGGTTCAAACATTAAATTACTAACCCAGCCAGTTTTGAGACTGTCTAAATTCCCATAATGAGAAACCAAACTGTCTCTAAATTCTTTTAAAAAACCTGAGGGCATTTTATAGTTCCCATCCATAGCACTTACACCTGCTGAGGTTATCATTCCTCCCAGCCAATTAGATTCTTCAATAAGTAATGTTTTGGATCCCATTCTTGAGGACTGAATAGCTGACACAACCCCGCTTGTTCCACCGCCTACAATTATAATATCATAACTAGAAATATCATTACATGACAAATTAGATAGTGCTAAAATAAATGCCAGAAATCGAATTAATACTATTTTTAGATTGTTAATCATCTATAGCCTCAAATATTACTTTTCCAGTCGTTGAGTTTGGAGAACTAATTCCTAAAACAGACGCAATTGTAGGGGCAATATCAATTACATCAGTTTCTCTACTAATTGATCCTCTTTTAATTCCATTTCCAAATAAAATTAAGGGAACATGAGTATGTTGATTAAACCTTCTACCATGAGTTGAACCTTTTCTGTAATAAACCCAATTGGGCATTATTGTATAAACTATATCACCTGAAAGATTTTTATTAAATCCATTTCTAATAAGCTTTAAAAAATGATCATCAATTTCACTCATGACTTGCTCTGAAGAATAAACATTATCAATCCCAGGAAAAGATTGTATCACATCTATTATGCTTTGTTTTACAACTTTAGAACTTAGATTAAGTTTTTTAATAAGCTCGTCGTTTAGAAAGATTTGTTGATTGGAATTACTAGATATTACATATTTATTTCCAAACAATTTAATTAATGATTTTTCAATATGATAATTAAATTTTTTTGAGTTAAAATAATTAATAGGAATTTTCTTTTCTTTTAAAAATCCCGGGGCATCTGTTGCACCATGATCTGCAGTCAAAAATAAAGTGTACTCGTTCTTCCCTATATTATTATCAAAATAATTTAAAAGTTTTTCTATTTCCTTATCAAGTCTTATGTAAGTATCCTGAACTTCTTTTGAATTTGCTCCAAATTGATGCCCAACGTAATCTGTAGAAGAAAAATCAATTAATAGAAAGTCTGTAATATTATCTTTTCCAAGCTCTTCACCCTCAATTGCTTTAATTGAAAAATCTGTAACTAACGAGTTTCCAAATGGAGTAGAGGAAATTGAACCATAATATGGTTCTCCCGTTTTATCATTTTGAATTTTAAAGTTATGAGGAAATACAGGGTTATCTTCACCACTAAAATTTGATTCATAATTATTATTATCAGGGCCACTTTCTATATAGGTTGAAATATCATAATAAGTTTCCCAGGGTTTTAAATAATTGTCAATGTGTCTTGAATCATTAAATTCTTGTGCCCAAGAAGGTAAATTTGATAAATAATAGGTGCTTGAAATAAAACTCCCTTCTTTAGAATCAAACCAGTATGCTGCGTTTGCTGTATGGCCAGATGATAGAATAGACCCCCTGTCTTTTATAGCAACTCCAATAGTTTTACCCTTAAAATTAGTTGCCACTCTATTTTCGTCACTTAATGTAGTTGTTAGTAGGTTTGATGGAGATTTTTTTCCTTGATCAGTTGAGCTTCCTACAGTTGAATAATTTGAATCGTCTACACAATAAACTGATTTTTTTGATTTTTTATCAAACCAACTGTTACCAATAATTCCATGAACTGCTGGGTGAGTGCCAGTTGCAACAGTAGTGTGTCCTGGTCCAGTAGAGGTTTGTGCATACCCATAGTGATTGCTTTTAGCATTAAACCCTTCGTTAATCAATCTTTTAAAACCTTTATCAGAATAATGATTCCAATACTTAGTTAAGTATTGATATTTCATCTGGTCAACTACAATTCCAACAACAAGTTTAGGATTATGGTTTATTTTTTTTTCAGTTTGTAAGTTTCCTCCAAAAACTCTAAAAATAAAACCAAGGACTAAAGCAAAAAACCCTAAAATTAAAATATTTAAAAAAGTTTTGTTACTCATAAGATAGTTTAATAATTTACTTAATTCTTTTGAAATACTGCATTAAATCATTGTTATTTCCAACTATAACTCCTTGTTCATTTTTTATTTTAATTAAATTAAGTTTTTTTGCATCACTTGGAGCAAAAAATCCTGACTCTTTTCTTGCCTTAGGCTTAAATGTACCATCACCATTTCCAATCAGCATTAATCCATTACTAGCATCATTTCTTGGTGTTTCAACTTCAGATGTAAACAAATTGCCAGCAACTAAAAGATCTATATTTCCGTCATTATTATAATCTTCGACAATAATATCATTTATTGAAGATAATTGTGCCTGATAAGGAAGGTCCACAGATTCATATGTAGAATTTTTATTTATAAGTACCACACTTTTAAAAGAATTAGCGTGTAATCTTAGAGCATTATCTAAATTAACTTCTCCGTATACATCTTTAACATCAAGTGAAGCGAACAAATCATATTTCTGTATTTTGCTTTTCAATTCTGGAATCTGTTGAGAAGAACAAGAAAAACCTCTTAATGGAAACTGAATACCATAATTGTAATACGCTAAAACAATATCCTTGCTGCCATTATCGTCAAAATCATCATAAAACACTTCAAATGGTTCTTCAGGGTTTGCTTGATATTTATAATTTTTTCCTAAATTTCCTAAAACCAAATCTTCTTTTCCATCATTGTTAAAATCTGCGCTTTCAATTGAATACCACCATCCACGTCTTTCATCACAAGAATCATTTAATTTTTCTTTTTTTAATACTCCATTGTGATTTTTAATTAAAGTTAATGGCATCCATTCTCCTACAACAAATAAATCTTTATCGCCATCATTATCGTAGTCAGACCAAACTGCGTCTGTAACTAATCCTAGTTCACTTAAGCTGTTATTAATATCATTATACTTAACGTATGTCCCGTTATTGTTAACTAGTAAATAACTCGTTGCTGGCTGTGGATAGTTCCAAGGAATCATTCTTGATCCAATGAATAAATCTAAATCACCATCATTATCAAAGTCGTAAGGTCTTACCACAGAGCCTGATTCATAGACATCAGGCAATAAATTTCTTTTAAATTCGAAATTTCCTTTACCATCATTAATGTATATTCTATCAAGGTAAGTACTGGAATTTGGAGAAAATTCGTTTCCTCCGCTAACAACATAAAGATCATTATCTCCGTCATTATCAAAATCTAGAAATACAGCATCAATATCTTCTAAAACTTTATGTGAATCCCAGGTTTTAATTTCCGATTCTAATAGTTCACCTTGATTATTTTGAATCAGTAATTTTGACACTTTGCCGGAAGCAGATCCAATATAAACATCGTCTAAATTATCTCCATTTACATCAGCAACTGCAAGTGCAGGGCCTAATTGAGATAATTTATGTGGTAATAAAACCTGTTTCTCGTAATCATCAAAATAATTCTCAATATGAGTATAATTAATTTTGGTTGGAATTTCCTCAAAAAACAATTCTTTAGGATTTGATTTAGAGTTATAATTTTTAGAGTTGTTTGAATTTACTTTTAACAGTTGATTAGCTTTTACATCAAACAGTTTAGTTTGTCTAGAGTTTGGCCAAGTAACAATTAAACTATCTACTTTTTTATAATCGCTTAATCCAAAGTGAATTATGTTTTCACTTGTAGAATAAATACCTCTTACATTAGAACTTTCGAAAAGTTGAATTTTATTTCCATTATAAATCGAAACTTTAGATCCAAAAATAGGTTTGTTATTCTCATTTATGAGTTCTAATCTCAAATAATTATTTTTCTTGGAATTATTTTTATAAATAAATGCAGGTTCATTTACGTTATTTACAACTAAATCTAAATCACCATCATTATCAAGATCAGCATAAGATGCTCCATTAGAAAAACTAGGTTGGTCTAATCCCCAACTTTTAGCTTCATTTTTAAAATCAAGGTTACCATAATTTTTATAGAAATAATTTTTAATTTTTACACTTGGTACTAGTTCCAGAGCTTTGTCTAGAGGTAAAATATCCCACAAATTGTATTCAAATGATTTATTTTTCTTTACATAGTCATCAGCTATTTTTAAAACAAACTCTCCAACTTTTTTATCAGCATCTGTATTTCTAATATCCCTTAAAAGTCCATTTGTAACGTAAATATCTTTCAAGCCATCGTTATCAAAGTCGGCTATCAGATTTGCCCAACTCCAATCTGTAGATGAAGTTTTAGTGTATTGTGCGACATCACTAAAGGTTTTGTCACCATTATTTATTTGAAGAGTATTGAACATATATTGAAAATGACCCCCGTTTTCAACAACTTTCCAAAATGCCGAAGGATTCATTCCACTCATATTAGATTTTAATCTAAAATTATCCTCTGCCGTCATGTCAACAACCATAAGATCTAACTCACCATCGTTATTAATATCAGCTGAATCTACACCCATACTGTAGAAAGAAGTGTGTTTTAAAGAGCTTTCCGTTTCATAGGAAAATGTTCCATCACCATTATTATAATATAAAAAATCAGGTGCATCAAAATCATTAGCTACGTACAAATCAATAAATCCGTCTTGATTTAAATCTGAGGCTACAACACTATTAGGAAATCCTGTTCTATTAAGCCCAGCTTCTTTTGTTACATCAATAAAGTTATTATTTCCTGTATTTTTAAACAATTGTAATGAATATTCTGGTAACGTTAAGTCAGCTCCAAAAAATTTAGAATAACTTCCTGGGTTTGGTGGTTGATTAAGCAAGTATAAATCTAAATAGCCATCGTTATTATAATCAAAAAAAACAGCATGTCTGGTTCTTGCTGATACATCTACTCTCCAAGTTTTTGAAGATTCTTCAAAGACAAAATTTCCTTTGTTAATATAAAGTTTGTTTTTTCTGAGTTCAGGATTGTCGTCATAAAGCTCTTTACTAACATAAATATCAACTAATCCATCATTATTTACATCGGCTATAGTGATTCCAGAAGACCAAGATCTGTTATCAAGAATACCTGAATCATCTGTCTTATCAATAAACATAAAATCCCCAGTATTTCTATATATTTTATCACCTACTAAATTTCCTCCAAAATAAATATCCTGAAAACCATCATTATCAAAGTCTGCTATTCCAACACCAGCTCCACCATAATAATTGGCATACAATAAAATATTATGTTCTTTTTTATCTTCAATAACATTATTAAACTGTACTCCAGTTTCTTTTGAATTTAACAATTCAAAAACTGTTTCTTGGCTAAAGGAATAGTTAAATAATAAAAGAAATATAACTAGAAATACTTTCATAAATTAAAAGTAAAAAAAAAGAGGGAAATTAATCCCTCTTTTTCGAATATATAAAAAACAAAAATCTTCTTATTTATCCCACCAAACTCTGGTTGTAAAATCGTTTGGACCTTGTCTTGCAATTGCTGCAGCAAAATTGTCAGCATTTGTAGACTCTTCTCCAGTTGGGTAAATTAACCTTCTTGGAATAGTTCCTCCTGTTACATTTCCAGGGTCGTTAGTAGGTGTTAAAGTTGGGTATCCAGTTCTTCTCCAATTTGAAAAAGCTTCGTACTCATTTAATAAAGTAGCAGCCCAATATTGTTCACTGATCATTTCCCATCCTTTAGCAGCATCATAAGGCTTAGCAGCTAAATATGCAGCAACCTGAGCATCTGAAATTGCAGCAGCATTTGGATAAAGTTGACTAAGCATTTGCATAGCAGCTTTAACTCCAGCCTCGTAATGAGTTTTTGCATCACCAGGAACTGACCAACCTCTAAATGCCATTTCAGCTTTTAAAAGTCTTACTTCAGCGTAAGTTTGGAAAACCATAGGAGCATCTCGTCCTGTAATTACATTTCTATTTGGCTCTGCATAAATCGAAGTATCAGGAACTGTAGCACCAGTACTTCCGTTTGGCATACCAATCAAATCCGCAATAGCAGTACTTTTATCAGATCTTCTAGCAGCTAATATTGGTAATCTTGGATCGTCTTTCATCCAGTCAACAAAAGTTTTACTCATTCTTGGATTTCCATCAGCATCAAAAACTTCACCGTGTCCATTTTTGTTGATTCCTTCAGGTCCATCAGTATGAGGAACCATTGCTATATGATC
>Ga0209600_1000627_pt1 | contig 26980 bp, 25 predicted proteins | sample COGITO_mtgs_1104_FD_185518 | JGI IMG/M metagenome (GOLD analysis project Ga0209600, IMG submission 185518) | Pelagic marine microbial communities from North Sea - COGITO_mtgs_110421 (SPAdes) (version 2) | ecosystem: Environmental > Aquatic > Marine > Epipelagic ... | reverse complement strand
GAATTGAAAGGGACTTCTAAATAGTCTATATTGACATCCGGAACTCCTTGACCATTAAGAAAAGATTTAACACTATTGGAATCTGAACAATGTATGATTACTGTGCATTCTTCTTGAGCCGCATCAATGATTTGTTTGTGAATCGTATTGTACTGTCCAGTCCAAGTGATCACAAGTGCTTGAACCTCTTCCCACTCAGCAGCAGTTCTAATATTAGCATATGGAGGGGGAGTCGTTATTCCTTTATTGTCAAAAGAAGACAGATAAGAATCCATAATGGTTCTTTCGTAGTCGGTCATGTATTTTGGAAGGTCTTTGTTTTGTGCCTTTGTTTGGGACAGGCAGAAAAATAAGAAACTAATAAATAGAAGCAATTTGAAATTTTTCACACTCTTAATTTTGAGGGTTAAAGTTAAGAAAAGTATTGGTCAACGGTTTGGCTAAGCTGCGTTTTAATGCAGTTTAGGTTTTGTTATGTTGGGTTATTCTTAATTGAAGTTGGTCGCACATCCTAAATTTTCATTGTAAGGTTGTATGTAATTCCAAAATGCTTTTCCAGCGCTTTCATAGTAGTTAATTGAATAATTCATTTTTGTGTTTGAACCAACTAAATAAATATATTCATTGCAGCCGTATGAGTACTCCTTATTAAAACAAACTATTGCAAAATAGTAAGTCTGATAATCAATATAGACATTATAAAAAGTTACTTTAGAAATTGCATCACTATTGTTACTTGTGCCATAACTTTCGGATTTCACATAATTCATCCATTCTTGGCAACTCTGAGAATATCCAGATGATATCGTTAAAGCAAATATGGCGTAAATCAAATGTTTTTTCATGAACATAGATTTAATTAAACATAACGAGGAGCTAAACGTAATACGTTTATTTCCTGAGTTTAATAATCAAATATTAGAGAAGTTATCTAAAGGCTTATTTGTTGTTAGCTTGCCCTAATTATCGGCTATTTCCCAAAACGTATTGGTCTTAAAATAGCATGTTTGTTTTAAGGAAGCCTTTTAAAGTTATAGATGACGAATCAATCCACGTTTATGCTACTTTAAAAGCGTGATTAATTCAAAAAAGGTAAATTGCAGATATGATTCCAACATATAGTTCAGATAAAACAATTAAAAAAGGAATTGTAGTCAATCATTTAGAACAGCTTAATGAATATGATTTTACAATGCCCCACAGGCATGATTATTTTGAGTTTTTTTATTTTACAAGTGGTGGAGGTACCCATAGTATTGACTTTAAGGAATTTGAGATTCATGACAATTCCGTTCATATCGTAGCTCCTGGACAGGTACATCAGATGAATAGGGCCTTAGATTCAGAGGGCTATGTAGTCCTTTTTGAGCTCTCGGCATTGAATCCACCGAGTGTTATTGAGAGCTTTTTATTTGAGCACATATGTATGAGTGCCGAGGAGCTAAGCCCTACTTTCCGTTTTGATGAGCGTTTGATGCAGCCACTGAATGAACGGATTAAACATATTTATGAAAGCTATAAGCGTTCAGCACTCTTAGATCAACTGCGCCTAGTGAATGAAATGCAGTTGTTTTGTCTTTCTTGTATGGAGGAGGCTGGTGAGATCGATAGTCCTATTGATTCAGATTATTTAAAGTTTCGAAGATTCCTAAATTCAAATTTCAAGGTCTACAAAAAAGTAAAGGATTACGCTGAAAAAATGAACCTGACCGACCGCGCATTGAATGATTTGGTAAAACATAATTCAGGAAAAAGCGTGAGTGAGGTCATTTATAGGCAAATCGTAATGGAGGCAAAAAGGCTACTGCGCACAGGGATATCTATAAAGGAATCAGCCTATGCCTTGAATTTTGAGGACCCAGGTCATTTTTCGAAATTTTTCAAGAACAAAACGGGCATGTCTCCAAGTGATTTTCAAAATCATACATGATTTCTGCAGAAAAGTACATGGTAGGGTCTTTCAATCCCCTTTAACTTTGTATTTAACTTTAATACTTACATTATGAAAAACAGTTTACTAATATTTGTCTTCATTGCAATATGGAGTCTAGGATTTACACAAACATGGAATAAGGTTATAGTACCTACCTCTGAAAATTTAAACGACATCGAATTTCCTGATGGGACAACAGGTGTCGGTTATATTGGTGGTGACAATGGTGTTCTGCTAAAAACAGTAGACGGGGGTCAGTCCTGGATGAATATAGATTACGCAGGTATAGCTTCCTCGGAATTTAATCCTTTGAGATTTCTTGATTTAGAATTCGTTTCAGATGAGGTTGGTTTTACAACCTTTGGTCACGACGTTGGTTGGAGTTTATATAAGACGATCGATGGTGGATTGAATTGGACCGAAATAATTGAATCTGCCGAGATTGAGTTATCGGGTTTTTGTTATAAAAACACCATCGAGGTTATGGATGAAAATCACTTTTTCATAGGAGGAAGGGGATGTTTTATGGGGCCAATGATTGTAGAATTCAACAATGGTGAATGGTCTTTGAAAGATGTGGAGACAGAGCTGTTTAATAGTGGTGAGTACGTTCAAGATATAAAAATGCATGGCGATTTGGGTATCGCATCCACGAGTAGTAGTGAGTTTTTGCGAACAACTGATGGGGGTCAAAGCTGGTCCTCAATTACATCTCCTATACTTTCACCTGAAGACAACCTTACGGATGTGATCATTATTAATGATACAATTATGTATGGGGGTCTGAATAATCTTGGTCCGTCGATTTATTCGTTTTTTGAGTCCACCGATTCGGGTGCGACTTGGTCTCAGGTTCTTATTGAAGGGGATCTTATCATGTATGCTTCGTGGTTTACTTTTGAACAAACCAACAACGGAGTTGTACATGCTAGTGCAACTAATGACATTAATGATCATTATATGCATAGCTCAATTGACGGCGTTTGGAGCTACGAGCTTATTGATGAAAAAGTGCTGGCAGTTGGTTCTTATGGATTGAACAATGCGTTTGGTGTAGGTGAAAATGGCTTTGTGTGCTTCAATGGTAGTAATGCCGGTATCATTGAGCAAAGTATTGAGGCTAAGGTCTATCCCAATCCGGCGTTGGATTTCATCACGATAGAAATAGATAGTCAAAATGAGACAGATGTTAGGGTATATGACCTACTTGGCGACTTAGTTCATCAAGCACCTGTCAAAAGCAATATGACAATAGACATCTCCCAATGGAAATCTGGTATATATACTTTAAAGCTAGAAAACACTGCTCATGTTTTGATTAAGAAATTCGTCAAAACTTAAGTAGATCAATGCACTCAAAAAAACCCCATGAACTACTTGATGGGGTTTTTTTATGCCTTTTTTTAATTTTTGGAATAAGTATATATTTTAACAGCATAACGTTCCGTGTATGGTGTCGTAGCATCCCGCAGGGTGCTATGCACTATACACATTGTTATGGGATTTTGGTTATTTTCCTTTATTATTTTTTTGGCTAATCATTATTCTTCCTTTTAGACATAAAGCATATCAACGTATTTTAGATTACCCGAAACAGCAATATTGATAACATCTATTGCTGATTTCTGATATATATAAAACTTTTGATTCCATGCTTATTACTTAACTTGCTCGAAGCTATATTGGTCATAAATAGCCCCCAAAACAAATGTCTAATATTTGTTTTGGGGGCTAGCTAACAATGCAGATATGTTGTTAGTTAATCTCGAATAAATGTTGGAGTATTATCAAAACTACATAGTGCCTGATTTAAAGCTCTTAGTTAAAGTCTAGAACAATTCTCATCCACATTCCCGATAAAGAATTTCCCGGATCAGCTTCGGTGCTCCCAATAGGAAAATGATAAACAGCCGAATTAGTTCCTGCATTTCCATTGGCAAACACTTCTACACCTAGTTCATCTATATATTGATATTGACTACCTTGTGATTGACCAAACACATCAATATCACTCATTCGTACATATTGGCCATTGTAATTCATGTCAATACCAATAACATCATCGCCCGTAAATACATGAGATTCACCTGTTGTGACACCATCTTGATACAAGAAGGTATGTTTTCCTGACCACTTTCGTGGTTTAAGGAACACTTGGGTAATCTCGAAGTCATCCATGTCGCAATGGCAAGGAACCATTCTCCCTTCCTCCATCTTAAAAACGGTTGATTTCCAATTATCCGATACCTCATGAGATATACTTTTAATTTCACCTTCTTCAAGTTGATCAGACCCTAAATCAGTTTGAGAGAAGTTTCTCATTGTCACCAAAGCCTCTGTTCGTTTCATGTTATCTTTTGAACAACTCGCAAGGAAGAAACTAGCTGAAAACATTAATACACTTGTCAATTTTAGTACATTTTTCATAATTTTATTTATATAATGTATACGCAAATGGGCGACGATTTATTGCGCTAAACTCGTAAATACGCTTAAGGGCGTAGTTAAAAGTGTTAAACAAAAAAGGATTGGTAGCTCAAGCATTCTGCAACTTGCGTAATATCCAGTTTTTTCCAAATTCGATTTCTATGAGTCCGAATGGTGTGGTGAGAAACGTGTATTTTATCAGATATCTGCTTATTAGTGTATCCTTTAATAAGGAATTTGAGAACTTCTTTTTCTCTTGGAGTTAAAGAAGAATATTTTTCAACATTATTCCTCATAAAATGCTTTTGTTCAATAATAGCTTTAAATGAATTAATAGTGCTATCAAATTTAGACGACTGTTCTCTAAACTCAAAAACTGCTTTTCCATTATCATCTGTTCCTTTAAAAGTGATTTCTAAATTCTGATTTTCGCCTTTGGTAACTTTAGTGTTGAATTTTTCATTCAACCAATTTCTAGCTTCTGTTTCAGTTGCAAAATATTTTGGATTAATGCCACTAGTCGAATTCTCATTAAATATGCCCATTGTTTCAATGTAAGCCAATACATCCTGTCCAACAACAAATGCAACTTGATCAAAACCATCTTGATTTTTAGCTATAAATCCAGCTTTAAATATCGGTTTTGAAATGTTCTCATCTACCCATTTTTTTGAAATAGTACCTACTTTAAAAGTGAGATTTTCTAAGAGCCACATTATTTGAGAAGGTTTTATCTTCTGAGCTATATGTAGATGTTCTATCAACTCTTTTCTGTACCCTAAATCATTAAGCGGACTAGATTTCCAAGTACAAATTAGCCTTGAATTCGCTTCTTCATGTTTGATGAATAAATGAGGTCCAGTATATACTTCCATTATTCTATTAACTATAACGCTTGGATAAATTACGTTTCAATGAAGTTTAGGTTTTGTTATGGGCTTTTATTTATTTTTCCTTTATTATTTTTTTAATTATTCTTTGGCTAGAGTCTAGGTCTTTGATTTCAAGAAGGTAAGTTCCCTGAGGTAAGTTTTGAATTTCAATCGCAGGTTGGTTTCTTTTACTAATCATTATTCTTCCTTGTAAGTCATAAAGAGTAGCATTGAATTTTAGATTGTCCGAAACATCAATATTGATAACACTTATTGCAGGATTTGGATAGATGGTGAATGCTTCATCATCTAACTCTATTTGATCAGTACTCAATGCATTCTGATAGATTCGTATTTCATTTACCTGACCTTCACAAGAACTAAGAGCGAGTTCGCTTATAAAGCCTTCTGTAGGATTTTCAAGTATTAAGGTTTCAGGGTCTCCATTTATTGACGATCCTAGATTATTGATTGTGTTTTCTACATTGTTTAGAATAATCCCAGTACTATCCATCAAAAAAGCATAGGTACATTGAGGATTTATAATTCCACAATAACTTACAACGTCCACTTCTACATATTGAATGTTTTGTAGACTTGATAAATCAATAGTTAGTCTTGATGGGTAAAGCCAGACAAATGTCGGTTCTACTCCAAAATAGCATGCGCCTTCTCCACAATCATCAGAAGTTCCAGTAACAAAGCTAAGATCTAAATTTTGCTCTGTCCAAGTATCATTACAGAGGGTACTTGAAGGAACATTGTCAAGGGTAAGTATTGTTGTTTGTCCAATAGAAGTCAAATTTATAAATACCGAAAGCGTCAGAATAATAAGGTTATTTATTTTCATAATTAAGATTTTAATTCAGTTGTATGTCATTCTTCTATAATTAAGACACCCTTCGTGTTTTGTGAGTTGCCTTAAATCAATACGCTAGGTAGCGTATTTTATAAAAAAAAAGCGTTTTAAAATGAGTTAGATTGTCACTCTTTGAGTGATTTTTTTCTTGACTATAACGGTTTAGCTATTAGCAGTAGCGACCCGTAGGGCGCTATTGCTAATAGGTTTTGTTATGCCCTTTTATTTTTCTTTTAGCAAATAATATTCTTTACCATTTTCTTTTTTGGGGAGAATGTCGTATTTATTGCTATTTAATAATTCTATTGCTTTTTCAAACTGAATAACTTCCCCATTTTCTAACTTAAATGTAGAAGTAGGATCAATCATAATTCCATCTGCAGGTGGAGCTTCTACAATAGGTTCTTTACCATCCAATGCATTCTGAATAGAATTTGAAATCTGATGTCCAATTTGAGGGAAGCCACCGCTTATGTGGTCATAATAGTTTCCATTTTTATCAATTACAATATTTGTGGGATATCCAGAAATCTTAAATAAATCACATATTTCTTTTTTATCAGAAACAAGAGGATATTTTATCGGGTGTTTTGTTAAAAAAACATCTACTTTTTCTTGCTTTTCAAATGTGATGGATGCAAAAACTACATTGGTGTCATTTTTATACTTTTCATAAACTTCATTCAGCTCTGGAATTTCAGCAATACAGGGTTTACAGGCAGCAAACCAAAAGTTCAATACAACTACTTTCCCTTTGGAGTTTTCGGCTGAAATCAGATTACCGTTTGAATCTTTCATAACAAAACTCGGTACGCTTTTCCCAATAAGGTCTGAACTATTTCCAGATGTTGTCATTTCTGACATCATTTTCTTTTCTTCCTCAGTTGCTTTTCTAAGCTGCATGTAGAGTAAGTTTCCTTCTTCATCGTTAACAGGATCCATGGTCCATTCTCCGGAATTCATTAATTCCATAAGCTTGAACATTTCTACTTTGTTTCCTGATTCATCTTTAATAACTGTGTTTTCATCAATCATAACTGCTCCTTCGGGGATTTCTTGTGAGTATCCATACTGAAAGGATATAAGTAATGCTGAAAGGATGAAAAATAGTGTTCGTTTCATATTAATAACCTTTTTAAATTAATTCTGTAATAGTATTATTTAAATCTTACAACTGAGTTAATAGTAGGTTAAATGATGTTAATTGGGCATAACGGATGATTATAAGCGGAGTATGACCGAAGGAAATATTCCGTCTTATATATTGTTATGGGCTGGAATTTTAAGGTTTTAATCAATCCATTTTTATTATTTTCTCAAAGCTGATATTATTATTTTGACCATTGACAACTTTGACAAAATATAAGCCAGCAGGCAACATGCTTAGATCTATTTCTATTGGACTATTTTGATTGGAAATATCTTGATACATTGTTCCATTTGAAGATAGGATTTGAATAGAATAGTTATTGAAGTCACCTTGAATTCTTCAGGGAGAGCTGGCGTCATTCCAGTATTATAGGCTATAGAATTGGGCAGTTCAATTTCTGGCTCTGGCTCAAGTGTAATAATTTCAGGGTCATCATCACTGCAAGATCCCATAAATAGGATTAAAGATGAAACCAATAAAATGTAACTTAAATAAGAAAATTTCATTTATTCAAGAATCATTTTTTTCTCAACTGTTCCATCACTATAAATGAAAATTAGTGGAGTGTTTGGTTTGAATTCTGTTTCTCTACCCATAAAGTCTATGATCTTTACAAGTTCCTTTTCATTTTGAAGTAATTCTTCAATTCCAGTATTATCCACCAAGAAACAGGAGCAGGAGTCTTCATCCCATACAGTCAAGTTAGGGCAATTAGGTGGGTGAACTAGATTAGAACCATTCATTTCAGTCATTATAATAACTTCATAACTGTAATCCGGTATAGCGGCACCAAAGACAGAAAAATTGGATATTGTTACAGTATATTTTTCATCCTCAGAGCTATTTAGGTTTAAATAAGCCTGATCAGGCACCCATACTATTGTATTATCACCAGCAGTTCCAGAAAACGCCGGTTCAATTGTTAGAGGAATATTTATTCCTTGCTCATCAGTCATAGATATTGTAGTATTACTAAAGTCTGCATCTGGCATACCAAAAGACCATCTATCAAATACTAAGGGAGCAGGAAAAAAACCTTCAGATGGATAAGCTACAAATTCATAGAATGGTGCGTTAAAACTGGGGACATCTATCACCCAGGTTGCATTTGTATTGTCAGTAGAACCTGTTCCAAAAGTATTTGCTCTTGTGAATAAGAGCCATCTTCTGTGTCCAACATGGTAATTGTTAATTCCAGGGTCCTCTATTAATCCAGTGATAGCGTCTGAGGAATGTAGATTAAGAGCTAAATTGGAATTTTCAGCAGCAGACGCACCATCTGCAGAATAACAACTCCAGTTTGGTGGAGGGAAATGATTGTTTGCTCCATTTGCGGACATTATTAATGCTGCTTCTTGGCATTTTTGATTTAAGATTGGATCAAAGATAATGTCTGAAGGTAATCCTACTAAATCTCTAAAATAGTTTATTCTGTCTAATGTATTGTTTAGTGCTAGAGTTGTGATTGTTCCAGGATCACAGGTGTTTATATTTCCTGTCCATCCTAATTGAAGTGTTGAAACCTCACTGCCTAAATATATATTATTGTAATTGTCAACTATTTGTTGTCTATCACATTGTCCAAAGCCAATCATAGGCAAGCAAAGTAGTATAAATAGTATTTTTCTTATCATAACTTATTATCTTATAATTTTCAAAACAAAATTAGGTAATAGAGTTAGATACCACAATACGTTACATTGCGTATTTTAAGGGAAGTAGATTAGTAACGACAAAAAAATAACTTAATTGAAAAAGCATTCATATTTTAAGCAATCACGAAAATGCTTAATTTCAAGTTTTTGCCAAACTCTATTTCTATGAGTTCGGATAGTGTGGTGAGAAACATACATTTTCTCAGATATTTGCTCATTAGTATATCCTTTGACAATAAATCTGAGCGTTTCTTTTTCTCTTGGAGTTAAGGAAGAATATTTTTCAACATTATTCTTTATAAAATGAGATTGCTCAATAATAGTTTTAATTGAATTAATAGTGCTAGCAAAATTAGAGGCCTGTTCTTTAAACTCAAAAACTGCTTTGCCTTTGTCATCTATTCCTTTAAAAATAATTGTCAACTCATCTCCACTCTTAGAATCTTTAATGTTGAGGTCTTCATTCAACCAACTTTTAGCTTCTATTTCAGTTGCAAAATATTTTGGTTTAAAGCCACTAGTTGAATGCTCATTAAAAATGTCCATTACTTCAATGTAAGCCAATACATCATGTCCAACAACGAATGCGACTTGATCAAACCCATCTTGGCGTTTAGCTATAATTCCAGCTTTAAATATTGGTTTAGAAATGTTTTCATCAACCCATATTTTTGTGGCATCATCTACTTTAAAAGTAAGTTTTTCCAATAGCCACAATACTTGAGCAGGTTTTATTTCCTCGACGATGTATAGATGCTTTATCAACTCTTGTCTGTAGGCTATATCACTAGTCGGGCTAGATTTCCAAGTGTTAATTAGTCTTGAATTATCATGTTCATATTTTATGATTAAATAAGGGCCGTTATATACTTCCATTGTTCTTCTCAGTTTTTTTATTGCCCATAACGTTTAGTATAAAGCGGTCGTTTTAATGCCGCTTATACATTGTTGTAAGTAGTTATCTTTTAATTAACTTGTAGGTTGTATGATTGTTATTGTTTAGAATGGTCAAATAGTATATTCCTGATTTTGTTTCTGGTGTTTTTATACTTCCTGAACATTTTCCTTCAGTAATATTTCGACCTAAAAAGTCATAAATGATGAAGTATTCATCACCAAGTAGATTCTCAACAAAAATTTCATCTGAAAATGGATTCGGGTAAATTTTATACCCTTTTTCGAAAAGGGTCTCTTCAATACTTGTCATAGAAGTACAGGAACTAACATCAATTTCGCTGTATAAATTTGAGTCTTGGTTTGGGTCTTCGACCGTGTTAGCCATCATTGAAATTTTAACAATTTCATCACTTGTAGAAAAACAAAGTTGGTGAAAGTTGTCATTGTCATTTATATCTGCTATCGAAATAGGAACATGCGGAATTAGAACTCCTGAATTATCAGAATAACCAATATAGTATTGAAACAAGTCAGATTCTGTATCACCACTTATATAAGGTGTAATGCCTCCATCCCAGGCAACTTGAATCGTTTGTATTCCTGAATTACATTCATTCAGATTGCCATCAATTCTTTGGGCAAAGAATAAACTTGGTCCATCAGCAAGCGGAATAACATTCGTGGTTGTGATTCCGTTAAGATTTATGATTGCTGAACAAGCGGACTCTCCGGATAAAGTGTCAGTTGTAAATAAATCCCCTACAACTCTAACTTCAACAGGTGGATTGGTAACAGCGGTACCAAATTCACCTAACAGAAGCACAGTTCGATTTTCTCCGTTTTCATTAGCTGGAGCTAAAACAGCACACATTGGGATGTGTATATTTCCAAGGCTATCTACAACTTCAAAATCAGATTCTGACAAGGTGGATACATCTATTGGAAACATAAAATTCACAGGCATTCCATCTAACTGGCTTCCTGGTGTACCACACAATAAACTTGGTAGTCCATTATCCAGTCCAAAAAAAGCCGATATAAGAGTATCTTGTGATTTGGCATTTAAAACAAAAGTTAAAATTGTTATGGCTGAAAATAAGATTTTTCTTCCCATACTTTTTTTCATCTATTAATCTATTTTTAAGATTAGACTCTTTTTATCAGGTTTGGTTTAATTGCTTACAACGTAGGGCTAAAGATACATCTTTATTTTTCCATTGTGAAGCCTTGCTATAACTGCATTTCCTCGATTGGACTCTTTATCGCTTGTAAATTTTTGGTGCTCACATGGGTGTAAATCTCTGTTGTTTTTACACTTGAGTGTCCAAGAATAACCTGAATGTATCTAAGGTCGGTTCCCTTTTCTAGTAGGTGTGTTGCATAACTATGTCGTAAAGTGTGAGGAGTAACATTTTTCTTAATATATGATTTGTATACAGCACGCTTTAATACATTTCGAATACTTGTTGCTGAATAAGGCCCTTTTTCAGCTCCGTTAAATAAATAATCAATAGGCTGGTATTTTATGTAGTAGTTCCTCAATAGAGTCAGTACATTTTGAGCCAATGGAACCATTCGGTCTTTTTCTCCTTTACCATTGCGAATAGAGATGAGCATTCGGTCACTATCAAGGTCATTAATTTTAAGGTTCAGTGCTTCACCAATGCGCAGACCACATGAATAGATCAAGGACAATAGGGCTTTGTGTTTTAGGTTGCCAAGATTTGAAAGAATCAATTGAATTTCTTTTTCGCTTAACACAACTGGAAGCTTTCTTTTTTTTAGCGGGCGCTCTATGTAATAGGTTTTCGACTCTTGATTGAGGACTTTCTCTAAATAAAACTTGATGGCATTGATGTGCTGATTTTGGGAGCTACGCGAGTAGCCTTTTTCAACAAGCGACATTAGGTATTGATAAATAGTTGTTTCGTTGATTTGTAAGCCTTTTTTCTGAAGGAAACGGTTAAACTGCTCTAAACAAGAGATGTACGTGCTGATCGTATTTGGACTATACCGTTTGTACTTCAGCTTTTGTTTGATTGAACTAAAATTCATACTACAAATGAGGCCATTTTTTTATCGTTAGCCGTCTGTTAAATAAGTGTAAACGACTAAATAACGACAACAAATGAATAATAGTCGGATAGGACTTGCCGGACTCCTCAATTTTGTGGTGTCGAATTTAGCGGCAATCAATTATTTCAAACTTTTAAAAATTTACAATTATGAATGCATTAAGAAACAAAGTCAGTTTGATCGGAAGATTAGGAAGAGATCCAGAGACGGTAACCTTCGATTCAGGGAAATCACTCACAAGATTTAGTATGGCCACACACCAGAAGTACAAATCAAAAAATGGCGAGTGGAGCGAAGACATCCAATGGCACAATGTGAGTGCTTGGGGACCTATCGGAAAACGAATGAAAGACACCTTAGAAAAAGGCAAAAAGATCATCGTCGAAGGACGTTTGATTCACCAAACTTATGAGAATAAGGCAGGGGAGCGTAAAAACCGAACAGTCATAGAGGCCAATGAATTTATGCTTTTTGATCCCATGAAACAAGTAGAGGAAAACAACAACCAAACAGAGGCTTAATATGAATCTTGTTCATCTTATAGGAACAATTCAATCTGAGCCAAAACTTCATGAGCTTCCGAATGGTCGGAGGCTTGTGAAGTTTACATTGGTTACTGAGGAAAGCTACTTAGATGTTAAAGGACATAAAAGGCACAAGAAAAACTGGCACAATCTTTCTGCGTGGGGCCGTTGGGTCCAGGTGCTCAACGAATGTGGTCCAAAGGGGACATCAATCGCAGTAGAGGGAAGAATCGTAAGCCAATTCTTTCATCAAAACGGCAAAAAACAAATGAAATCCGAAATCGAGATTAACGATTTAATTATTCTTTAGCACCCTTTCGGGTGCTTTCGTATTTTAAGATTTAATCTTGCTCACTGATGTATTCATTAAGCTCTTCTTTTTCAGAGCTAAAGTCAAACGCACCATTTACTTGGTAATAATCGTCTGGATTATAACATCTTTTGTAGGCATATTTGGCAAATGAAAGCTTGTTTTTACTAAAACTGAACTCGTCCATGATTTGCTTGATTTGATCAACAGTAAGGCACTTTTTTGAAGTGGCTTGTTTGGCTACAATTATTTTTCCATCGTCAAAGCTTTCTTCATCAATGGCAGCCATAATACTTGCCATATTTTGAACGGGGTTTGAGCAGCCTCCTAATGATACCGCAGCTGCCGGCGCTGGCGTTTCGTTTATTGTTGTCGTTGTTACTGTCGTAGTAACGGTTTCATTGACTGCAGTATTATTTGTTTGACCAGAATTTGAATTCATTCCATTCATATTAACATTCATGTTGGTATTGGCTTCGTTCATCGCACTGTTCATATCAGCATCATTCATGTTCATGTTGACATTAATGTTTCCATTATTAACGTCAGTACCATTCATATTACCATCATTCATATTGATGTTCATACTCATATTCAAATTTTCATTACCTGAAGATGTGTTTGTGCCATCATTAACATTGATATTCATACTGATGTTTCCACCATTCATATCTGCTCCTGAATTCATATTGGTATTCATGTTCATATCATTACTGCCCGTCGTGTTGTCCTGACGAACGGTAGTCGTTTCGGTAACAGTTGTTGTAGTGGTTGGTTGAACACTTTGCGCCGGAGGTGGAGGGGGTGTAGAGGCAACAGGTGTAGAGGTGTTAAGTTTTGTGCTGAAAAAACGAAGTTCATTTCCTATTCTTTAATGATTTTCTCTATATGATCATTAATTTTCAGCAGATACATTCCGGGTTTAAAAGCCGATAAATTAATACTTGTGGTGCTTGAAGAGGATTCTTCCTCCAGAAGCTTTTGGCCAGATAGAGTATAGATGGCACAATTCAAAGAGAGACCAGAAGATGAGGTAATGTGGATAATATCTTTGCTAGGATTTGGATAAACCTTATATGATACTTCTTCTTCAGAAATAGATGCGTTAGGATCGTATATATAAAATTCATATTCAGCTCTTTCTGGAGACAGTCGCATAGCGTTATTATTTTGAGCCCGGATGTAGTATTTCACTGCATCACCTGAGTTGTAGTAGGGAAGGTTTGCAGAATAAACCCCATCTCCAACAACGAGGTCTCCATTGGTTCCATCATCATACATTGAAAAGGGTACAAACTTAGAGTTTTGCGGACTTGTTGTTACCATGAGCTCGACTTGATTGGCATTGCCAGCAACTACACTTACAAGGCCATTGCTTAGATCAACATTAGCAATAGAAGGGGGCAGGTTGGTAATTGCAGGGAGCCCCATGAGATAATTATTTCTCTCTTCGATGGTCGACATGATTCCAGCAAAACCCCATCCGGACCAAAACGGTTCTTCTACATTACTGTAAAAATAGGTCATTGGGAATGCTTTATTAAAATCTTGATTTGCAGGTATAAGAGCGAGCTCATGAAGAGTTGAGATTTCATTTCTTATGACTGAAGTGTCTAAAAGGGTTTCTGTAAAAATGGTTCTAAGGTGCGCATCAAATTGTTTTTTTCTCAAAGGGTCGGCCATCAGCTTTTGAAACAAAGGTCTTGAGTTCGCTTCATATTGACTTCCATAGGCGTCGTAATTGTATACTTCGTCAGGAGTCCAATATTCAAACCCTAAAATGGCACCAACGAAAGCATTGTCAAAATCCCATGGAAGCATCTGAAATAGACCGTCTTCAGTTTTATATAGGTAATAATTGTGAACGTAATAGCCGTTATAGGTATCTAGGTTGAGAATCGCCGTATTTACAGCGAAATTCCAAAGTACTCTATCGATATTCAAAACATTCTCTAAGTTTTCAAAGTCATAATTGAGCGTGTAGATCAAATCGACCAATTCTCCCCATCCAGACTCAGATTTTAGGTCATAGCTGGCATAGTAGCTGGCGCTATCTTGTCCAAGCCACTTGAGGTCAGAGCTCCCATTAGCATTACCACCACCGCAAAACACCTGTGCGGGATCGCACTTAAACAAAACACCATCTTTTTCTCCAAAATGTTTTTCCATAAATTGTTTGTTTATGGACTCTGTATTTACATACAACCCTAGATAATTTCCTTGTACCCGCAATTTCATCAAATTCACCTCTGGAGAAGGCATGTATTTTTGATAAATATTGGTCGCTGAAATTTCTTTTACGAATGTTGGATCCATCCAAGCATTGGCGAATTTGATTTTTTTGTAATCCGCAATTTTTTGACTCGATACCCAATAATTTGCATCGAGGTTATATGGGACCTTTGGATTGCCTTCATCATTAGGAAGACAAAAAGTAGAATTTCCTTTATATCGAACGCCAACACTATCATAATCAATACCGTCAAGAGATACTAGCGCTGGGATTCTGTAAGAGGGGTTATTAAAAAAGGCATTCACAAGTGAATTGTGATAATTGGCATCATAGAATTGAATGTTCATCTCTCGAATCATGCTTTGGTCATAAAACCCTCCAGGAGCATCATATAGCGTTTGTGGGTTATAAAGTACGGTTTGGGTTTGCGATGAGAATGGGAGTATTGCAATAAAAACAAGTGTTTTTAACAAATTGAGATTGAATAATTTTTGCATAGGATGGTAAAGTTATACATAAACATAGAATATAAATAATCGGGTGCTTGCTTTTGTTTTTTATTTTTGAGGATAAATAATAGCTAAATGATTAAATACAATCCGAAAACTTGGTTCAGACATATTGTTTCCATAAATCATAGTGATACGATTAACAAACTTTGGAAAGAGCTTGTTGCTCTTGGACTTTTTACTTTAGGGATTGCTTATCTTGAAATCAACTACATAGGCAATACGGAGAAGCTGAAAGATTTAATGCAGGTCTACTCCCTAGTTGGGTTTGTGTTGTCATTACTCCTTGTTTTTAGAACAAATACAGCCTATGACCGCTGGTGGGAAGGGAGAAAAAAGTGGGGTGAATTGGTAAATAATTCTAGGAATTTAGCCATTAAAATATCAGCGCTTACCGATGACGCTCAAACCAAACAATATTTTAGCCGAATGATTGCGAATTACGCCATTTCTATGAAGGAGCACTTGAGAGAAGGCGTGATTACAGATGAGCTGGATTTAACCCGAGATGAACTTAAAGAAATAGAAAACTTTGAGCACAAGCCCAATTACATCATATCAATGCTTTATAAAAAACTAGGCGAGCTGAAAAAGAATGGGCAGTTAACAGAGGAAAACTATATTGTAATTGACGTTAATTTAAAATCATTTTCAGATATTATTGGAGCATGCGAACGTATTAAAAATACACCCATACCTTATTCATACAGTATGTTTTTTAAGAAGTTTATATTCATCTATGTAACGACTCTTCCGCTCGCATTTGTTCATTCTTTTGGCTATTACTCATCACTTGTGTCCATATTTGTTTTCTATGTACTTGTGAGTATGGAGATCTTGGCTGAAGAAATCGAAGATCCTTTTGGAACAGACGATAATGACCTGCCTACAGATTCTTTAAGTGAAAAGATTAAAGCAAACGTAAAGGAAATATTAGGTTGATCCCCAGTTGAGTTAAAGCTTAATATTACTGAATTTGGGATACTTAACGAGGTAGTTAAATTTCAGCTCTTTCTTTTCGTTGGCATTTAATTCAATATTCCACAAGAGCTTTCCCGTTTTATCGTTCAACTTTGCTCCTGAATAATCGATACGATTCACCTCAATGGATTTTCGTTCTGAAATGGGAAACTGGTCTTCAATTACAATGTTAATTTTAGCATCCTTATTGTTACGTACCATGATGTTCCACCCAACAGTTTCCTTAATGTAATTGCCCACCACTCTTTTGTCAAAGAGCTCTTTATTCCCTTCTCTTTTCACGACGATATTACGGTCTCGACCTAAGGAAATACTCAGTGTGTCAGACGCTTTTTCAGTATCAATACTTGATTCACCGACATAGGTTCCTTGATAATAAATGTTTGATTTGCCAGGCAATAGATTAAGCGTTGTCCAATTGGTAAGTTCTGCCGTTAAAAAGGCATCTTCATCTAGCTTTGGAACAGCATGATAGATGTACTTTACGGGTATACTTACGTCTTTCATTTTGATGCTGTAATCTTCTCCGTCTGAAGGAATGGTATAAGGGATGTCTATAGTGTATTCTAAATTTGTAACACTTGTTTTTATTGAATTAGAAATATAATTGGTCGCGTCTACAGGATCTCCTTGAACTTTGACACCGTCTATGTAGTAGTATTCTGACTTGTTCCGCGAACCTCTTACACCGCTTACCGAAGAGGCTACTTTTTGAACACTTCTTGCAGGCATCCTACTGATGTCTTGCCTGGTTACAGTTGCTCCTGAAGCCCCACCATCTTTATCAATTAATGGCGTTTTATAGGAAATAACGGATACTTCTTCCAACATTTCGACGGCAGATCTAAGTTGAAAATCAAGAATGGTTAATCTATCGGCATTTATTTTCACCCCTGAAACTCGACTACTCGTATATCCCACATTTTTCACTTCAACCACATAAGTTCCAGCCTGAAGGGGCTTTATTTGATACTTTCCGTCGAAATCTGAATTGGCTCCACCGATTATTTCGTTGTTCTTTAGAATGATAACTTTTGCAAATGGAATTGGTTCTCCATTTTCGTTATCAAGCACTCTTCCCTTCAAAGAACCAATACCTTTCTGCTCAACTTCTTTTTTGTAAGGGTTTGGCCTTCCGAGTATCCAGGACACCAGCTCCGGTTGTTCACCACTTAAAGAGGGATTGTTGGTGCTTAATTTGAGATTTACTTTATCCCAGTTTTCACCAGAAGATTGATAGACATCGGCATTATAAACAATGTTAAGTGGTTTGGTAATCTCGTCTACCCTGAAATCGTAATTTGGTGTCCAACCTGCAGAGGACACATAATAACTGACGCTTAACTCATCATTCATTGCAGTCAAACAATCCAGGGTGATAATGATTCTACTATGTGTTGTCCGCCTTTTAACAGAGCTTGTATTCAATTCAGAATAAAGATTTTGAATGGCATCTTTCTTCTCGTCCATTTTCACAGAAAGGTTTAATTTACCCTGACGTATTTCATTCAAGCGTGCCCGATAAAAATCCGCAGCCTCTTTGATATCTGAAATGGCCGATCCCTCTTTATTCTTATTGAGTTTTCTGTTTTCTGAAAGAAGCTGTTCTTCAAGCGTAAAGACATCAAATTGGTTCGAAATACTTTTCATTTCGAGCTCTAATGCTTCAATTTTATCTTCAATAATTTTTTCTGCAGCACTTTTTTTTGTGTTAGGATACACAAGTTCGTGTTTCACTGAAAGAATTTTACAACCCTCAGTTCCTTTTACTTGAATGCTTTGCTCATTTAAGGTATTGGGCAACTCATTTAAGACCAATATGTGCTTTCCTTTTGGCGCACGTAATTTGCTTGTTCTTGAGATTTGGGCACCACTAAAAAAGACGGTGACATCTTTAATTTTAGAAGTGGCTTCCAGGGTATCAATGGCACAAAGCGCAGTGCTTGATATGATAAGTGAAAAAAATAATGCAAACGTTTTCATAAATAAAGGATTTTAAGACTTTATAAAGATACAATAAGAAATTTCAAAGAAATTATTTAATCTCCTTATTTAAAAGTGTTTGTGTTGGGAAAGCAAAGTCCAGTCCTGCGGCATTAAATCGTTTAAGGACTTCTTTTGAGATGGTATTCTGTGAGTCCAACCAATGCGCCTCAGGCTTGATATAGTAAAGAAAGAGAATCCCCAAAGAGAAGTCTCCAAAATCCTTGAAACCTACAGCACAATCCTTTTCTAAAATATCAGAATGGTCGGCAACAATTTCTCTTAAAAGATCAACACCTTTTTGCATGTCATCCTCAGAAGTGTCGTATGTAAGACCAAGGTTTAGAGTAATTTTTAGTGCAGGTTGAGAGGTTACATTAACCACGCTGTTATCCGTAAAGGTGCTGTTGGGAATGGTGACGATTCTTCCATCAAGCGTTCTAACACGTGTGCTTCGTAAGCCGACCTCTTCAACAACTCCATCAAATCCTTCGATCTGAATACGGTCTTTTATTTTAAATGGTTTGTCTAAAAAAATCATGATTCCTGCAAAGATGTTTTTTACAGAATCCTGTGCGGCAAGAGCCAAGGCCAAACCACCAATTCCAAGTCCAGCAATCATTGCGGTAATATCGAAGCCAATGTTATCTAATCCGATAATGACACCAAACACCCAGATAATAGACTTGGTAACTTTACGAATAATGGGAAGCATATAGTTATCTGCCCCGCCATCCGTCTTTTCCACATAGGGTTGGACAACCTCCGTTACCAATGCATCAAAGACACGCGAAACGATAGAGGTTAGGGTAAGGACAATAGAAACATTTGCTACGCCCTGAAGAAAAGCCAAGAAACCTGGATTACCAGATAAATCTAAATAATGAATAGCAATCCAGTATCCACCAATTAGAATCGAATAGATAATGGGCTTTTCTAGGGTCTCAATGAGAACATCATCAAGGTTTGTTTTTGTTTTTTGAGTGACTCTTTTTACAACATTAGCAATAACCCAATACGCAATTTTAGTTGCTATAAAAGAACCCAATACGATTCCAATTGCGATTCCCCAGTCTTCAACTGAATTCCCTAAAAATTTTTCATCTAAAAATGCCATAATTAATTTTTTATGCTTTTACAAAGCTGATGCAAAGATAAGGAGGATTATCTAATTGGAGTTTTGAAATCTTTAATACACGTCGATTAAAGGCATTAACTGGCACCTTTTGGCTCTGGAACATTCTTTTCAGGGCTCATTACGCCAAGCTGTAATCTATCATAAAAAATGATCGAGGCGGTAATGTTTTTTAGTCCCGAAGCGGCTTTTTTGATTAAAAGCCACAGGAGACCTTACCTTTTAAGTACTTTGACCCTAATAGGACACTCGTCAGATTGAATGGATAGCACATATAGTCCATTTTTCAAGTGGGTCATGTCAATTGTTGATTTGGCATTTAATAAAATGCCTTCTCCAATTTTTTCCCCTAGACTATTTGTCAAGAAATAGGGCATTCCAATGAGTTCACTTTCGATTAAAATGTTTAATATTTTGATTACCGGGTTAGGATATACATCAATCAGTTTTTGGTTACGAATAAAAGAAATGTTCACCTCCTCATCTTGAATACAACGAACACAATTCCCGTCAGCTCTTGCACGACTTCCCATCATTGCTACGGTAGGGCTTATTCCTAGGGTTTTTGTAAAGCCTTGGCCATCTGTTGTACTTGTTCGATATCCACCAAAAGTTCCCAGGTTCCCGATGGTTCCGGACATTCTACTTCGCGCTCCAGCAAGGGTTAGTTTTAAAGGGGAAGCAAAAGCCCCCTCCCCATCTGTAGAGCTCCAGGAAGACATTTCTTCCTCCCATTCCGCTGCTGTCGGGACTCGAAAACCTTCGGGACAAGGGTTATTGATTCCATTTACTCCTTGCCATAAGTTATTGTTTTCTGGGCTAAGCCAATCATCAACTCCAAGGATAAATAGATTGTTTGCAGGCACTTCTGTTTGAGAAACCACCGTAGTGGTGGAAGATGTTCTCAGTTGATGCCCATCTGTTTGGCGACCCCACTGAAACAAATCTCCATAAGCGTTTTCATCGGTTATAGATGTTGCAACTTGACTGGCTCCAAGGTTTTTGTTCATCCATGTCCGGCCAGTATTTACGTTAGTAACGATTTCAACATTTTGAGCATGAATACAAGTCATACTCAATACACTAAATAATAGAATTTGTTTTTTCATATGTCCTTTGGACAAGCCAAAAGGCATAAGGTTTAATCCATTCCCAAAACCATTTTGATTAATTCCATAATGTAAGAAAAGGTCATAGATTGAGGCGCTTTGTTTTCGTGTCTCGTTTTGAACCGATTCATATATCAAAACACATACATAACAGTCAAGAGATTTAATTATTTGGAATTGATAAATAATTCATTAAAATGTAAAATTGTATATTTAGAACGCTATTAACCAAAACAACTACTAGAATTCCATTCCAGATTTCCGCATCGGTCCTGCTGTATTAACCAGCTATTGTCGGTCCATTTTAGAATGGTTTTGTAGAATAACATTTAATTGAACGATGTATACTAGATTATTTTCCATAATGTTTTTTTTGGGCTTAACGTCAATGATTTGCCATGCTCAAAACTTTATAGTGAATACTCAAAATGACAGTCCAGATGTAATTCTTGCAGATGGGGTTTGTGCGGATGCATTAGGTAATTGTTCATTGAGGGCGGCTGTAATGGAATCAAATGCGCTAGGGGGATCTCATGAAATTTCTCTTCCTGATGGACAATACGTTCTATCTTTAGCAGGTCAAGGTGAAGATCAATCTGCAACGGGAGACATTGATATCAATTCAGACATTACCATTACAGGAACATCTGCTTTTGGCACAGTAATAAACGCAGATAGTCTCGATAGAGTATTTCACATTTTACCGGGAAACGCTGTAGAAATCTCTTTAATCACGATTGAAGAGGGGTATGCATTCCCAGGAAATGGTGGTGGTATTTTAAATGAAGGAGCTTTGGTTTTGAATCAATTACATATTTCAAACAATACATCTGAATTGAATCAGGGAGGAAACACCATTGGTGGATTTGGAGGGGGGATATCGAATGAAGGAGATTTGAATGCGTCTAGAATCACGGTTTTTGATAATGTAGCAAAAGGAGGGATTGGTACAAATGGCTCTAATGGAGGAGGGGGAGGAGGAAGTTCTCCTGGCCTTGGTGGAGGAATATACAACGGTGGAACTGGAAATGTTGTTCTTGAGAATTGCACCATATCATCAAATTTGGCTGTCGGAGGAAAGTATTCAAATGGATCTACAAATGGAGGGAATTTCACGATGCCAGGAAACCCTGGAGCGGGACCAAATGGCGGCACGGGAGGAGCAGGCGGTGGTGGAGCAGGTGGAAATGCGACAGGTGATTATTCTGGTGGCGGCGGAGGAGGAAGCTCTGGTGGATTTGGAGGAACAGGAGGCATTGGTGGTTATGGCGGCGGCGGCGGCGGACGTGGTGCCAAATCAGGAGGAGGCTCTTCGGGTGCAGGTGGGTTAGGGGGCTTTGGTGGAGGTCAAGGCTCTGGCCCTTGTTGTTCTTCTGGCGGCGGCGGCGGAGCTGGTGCAGGATTAGGTGGAGGAATTTTCAATAATGGCGGAAACATTAACAGTATCAACGTAACGATTGCCTATAATAAAGCCCAGGGAGGACAAGGGCGCTTTTTAAATGCAACTAGTGGATATGCTGCAGGGGGAACAGATGGAGAAGGATACGGTGGAGGAATATTTAACCGAAGCGGAACAGTGGATTTAAACAATTCACTGATTGCCTACAATAGAAACATTAATGACATTGAAAACGCCAATTTAACCGGCATTGAATCAGACGAAGATCTTTTTGGAAGTTTCACATCAACAAGTGGAAGTAATTTGGTGTTTAATTTAGGAGCTGGATCATTAGGGGGAAATACGCTAGGCAATATAATATCCGCAGATCCCGAGTTAATGCCTTTAGCAGATAATGGAGGAACGACCTTTACTCATGCCATATTACCTTGTCCTCAAGGGCCTGCCGTAAATGCTGGAAATGACGCGGCAGCACCAACTCTTGACCAGAGAGAAATGCCAAGAAACGATGCGGCAGACATTGGTTCTTTTGAATCAGATCTCGCAGAAATAAACTTGTCCTATTCGATGATTCAACCCTGTGAAAATTCTTCTAATGGTAGCATTACAGTGATTCCCCAAAGCACTCCGGATTATACCTATCAATGGGATGCTGCCAGTGGAAATCAAACGGAGTCAACAGCAATTGGTTTGGTGGCAGGAATTTATACCGTTACCATTACTGACGGGAATGGGTGTGTAAAGGATACTACCTTTGAATTGATTCAGGCACCTAATCCATCTCTAGACCCATTCACAAATCAAGAAGAGTGTGAATCATTTACTTTGCTCGAAATAACCGGAACTAACTTATCAGGAGACGAATCATATTACACGGAGAGCGGTGGACTTGGAACCTCACTAATTGAAGGGGATGTAATTACCTCTACTCAAACAATTTATATGTACGACCTATTGGGGAATTGCGCTGATGAGGTTTCTTTTGATGTAATAATTCATGAACTTCCAGAAGTTTTGAGTTTTACAGGAGAAGGGGAATATTGTGAAGGGGAACTCCCTCAAAATATAATTGTAGAAGTAAGTGGAGTTTCAGACTTCACTTTGGAATATACCATTAACGGTGCCCAAGCAAGCATTGTGTCTTCAGAACAAAACATTGATCTTGGAAATACGCCAGGAGTATACATGATAACTGGAATTCAAGATGAATTTTGTGAGAATACGTCTGACCTTACTCAGTCCATTATTGTTCATTTATTACCATCCGCTCCGGAAACCTCAGGAGACCAATCTTTTTGTACAAATGAAATGATTCTTCCTATCGAGGCTCAAGCAGAGCCAGGTAGCCACAGCTGGTATTCAGATGAGGGGTTAACACAATTTCTAAGTGCGGAGGATCAATATCTTCCCGAAAACACTCCTGGCATAGACACCTATTATGTAACGTCTACTGAAAATGACTGTGAAGGTCCCGCACAAGCAGTTGTGATTGAGATTAAAATTTGTGATGTTGTTATTCCAACAGCTTTTACTCCTAATGACGATGATGTAAATGATATATGGAACATCGTGAATATTGATTTGGTATACCCCAACAATGTGGTTCGTGTATATAATAGACTTGGAAATAAAGTTTATGAGTCTCAAAAAGGCAAATATCAAGAAATGCCTTGGAATGGGTTTTATAATTTAGAGGCACTACCTGTGGCGTCGTATTATTACATTATTGAATACAATGACGACAATAATAAAAGTGATACTGGTTACGTAAGCATCATTAAATAATCAATTCTTTGTGTTATCAATAAGAGCTTCAGCAATACTTTCTGAGATACTTAGATTTAAAATTTCTTCTAACCACAACCATTGCCCAGCAGGATTTACCTCTAAAAAGTAATATTCGCCATTTGGGTCTACAATAAAATCATAGGCACCAAAAAAGATTTCGAATTTTTGATGAAGATTTAAGAGTTTTTGTTGAATCCCCTTAGGCAATTCAAAGATTTCATAGTCTATATTAATTTGGTCTTTTCTCCAGTCAAATTTGGTGATGTTATTCTGTTGAGACTGTATTTTTATGGGGAATACTTTTTTTCCTACAACAGTGATTCTAAGCTCAAAATCCTTTTCTATATACTCTTGAAAAATACATGGAGCCTGCTCAATATTGGGTGATTTATGCTCCACCTCATCTTTGGTCATGATTGAGGAATATAAAATCCGATCTGGAGGGACAATATAATAGCTTAGTGGCTTGTAAACAACTTGTTTAAATCCACTGATTTTTTTTTGCACTTCACTACTGTTGTTGCTTATAATTCCATCAGGAATTTTGAACCCTTCACGATTTGCCAAATTTAGCTGAAAAGGTTTATTTCGACAAAGTGCATCTGCCTCCCTTCGATTGATCCAAAAACAATCTTTGAGAAAATATTTTAAGGGCTCTAAAGTCAGCTGCCATTCACGGTGAATAAATTTCGATCTTTCAAATTCTTCTGGTGTTTCAGGTATTGAAATCAGGTTAGGCTTGAGTCTCCACCAGACTGATTTGATTTTTTTTGCCTCAATAGAGTGCCCCTGCGCATTTATTCGAATACTCAGTGGATTATAGGAATAGCTAATCGAATTTTCAGATCCTTTAAAAGGATTAAGTACAATAGGATTTCCCTCTCTTTTTTTAAGAAGAGAGCACACTTGTGAAACATGAGGGTCTTCCATATCCCCGATGATTAAGATCCAAAACATGAGAAAAAGATTAAGGCCTCATAAAGAGGCCTTGGAATTACATATCTGTATCTGCATCTGCTCCCGCATCTGCACCTCGAGGACCGTTGGTTATTGTTGTTGTGCTTGTTCCGCCGTCGGGATTATTAGCAGCAGCTTTACTGGTCATGGTTTCGCCTAAAGGTTTAATTGTTGTTTCTTGTCCTTCTTCTACCTCAAGCGTGATTTTGTACTTTTTGCTCATCTTATTGATTGTTTGATAAATTGCCTACTCTATTCAGTTTTGGGCGTCCCTGTTAAGTGAGTTTTAGTCAGAAAATATAAATTTTCACAGCAAATATACATTTTTATTTAAACCCTCGAAATGGTGGTTAATTATTGTAAATCAAATAATTGATTCACCATTGAGATCACTCGTTAATACATCCCCCATGTAATTTAGGAAGGGCCTGATTGCATCTAATTGTTTTGACATCCAAGAATCAAAATTGGAGTCTAAAAGGAGCTTGTCATCTATATTTTTTATAAACACAAATTGTTTGTGTCTCAGGTATTCAATACCCGGGTGGTCCTTTTCGAAACCTTTAGGTGCCATCTTAAGATGGTCACCTTGCATTTCACCCCATTTATTTAGCAATTTTTTGTTAGTAGCTACCTTTTCAAAGTATTCGTGATCCATTTCAATTTCTTTTCTTATTCGAAATAGATCCTCTTTGTTTGGGCCCCAAAATCCGACGCCTAAAAATGAAGCACCAGGCTCTAAATGAAGATAATATCCTCCCCTATATTTTGGTTTTTGTCTGTGGAACGAAATACCAAAATGAGTTTTATAAGGCGTTTTGTTTTTTGAAAATCTCACATCGCGATATATTCGAAAAACTTTATGTTTGTCGAGCTGGTTCTCATTATTCAAGCTTTCAAATAACCGAGAGGACAAATGAACAACAGCATTTCGAGCCTCATCATGTTCAGTTTTATGTTTTTTAAACCATTCTCGATTATTATTCTCTTTGAGACTGTTAAGAAAAGGAAAAACTTCAGGTGCCAGCATGTTTTTAGTAAAAAGAATTAGACCTTAAAATTAATAATTTCTTCTCTAAGAATTTAATGTTCTATGGCTTCATGAGACTTCGTGATGCCTTTTATTAATGCAGAGCTGAACCCATTGTGTTCCATTTCGTTAAGCCCCACTATCGTACACCCTTTAGGTGTAGTAACCTTATCTATTTCAAATTCGGGATGATTACCCTCCTCAATAAGCATCGCTGCAGCACCTTTAACCGTTTGATTGACAATTTTACTGGCTGTTTTTGAATCAAAACCAATCTGAACACCGCCTTGAACCATGCTTCTGATAAAACGCAGAACATATGCAATTCCACATGCTCCCAGCACCGTTGCTGCATCCATTAACTCTTCATCTATTTGGATCGTGGAACCAATAGATTGAAAACAATCCTCTATACTCGGGTTAATGTTTTTGCTGTTTGTAGCGATGCAAGTTATGGATTCACCAACATTCGATGCCGTATTGGGCATGGCACGATAAACGGGGATTTTGTTTTGAACCGCTTCGTTCAGCCGTGTGAGTGTGACAGCAGAAGCAAGAGAAACGAGTTCGTGTCTATTGGGGTCCAATTTGGGCAAAATCTCATCTAAAACGGTTAAGACCGTGAATGGTTTTAATGCTAAAATGATAATATCTGATTCAGTAACTGCGACAAGATTGTCTTGCGTTACATTAACACCCAATTTTTGAAATACTTCTAGTTCATCAATGTTACGCTTTGTAATAGTAATGTTTTTAGGTAAGTATTTCTCTTTAGATAAGAGACCTTTAAGGATAGATTGGCCCAGATTTCCCCCTCCAATAATGGCAATTTTTGTGTGCTTCATGCGGTAAAATTTTCCGCAAAGTTAGCCCTTTATTTTGTTGAAGGATAGTAAAAACTTATTTAAGAATTTTCAATATTACGGCGTATTCTCCAATTCTACTTTGAGCTTCATGGTTTTCATCGCAAATATCCCATTCACCATTCCTAAATTCTACTTCTAGTTGAAGTGCTTTGATGTCTCCTTCAATGCTTTCTAGTTTCTCATTAAGCTCTTTGATTGAGACATTACTTTCACAGAATTTGATATAATAATCTTGAATAGAACGCTGAATATAGTATTCAACATGATCAGTCGTTCTTCCCGCTTTG
>Ga0209600_1000622_pt1 | contig 27081 bp, 34 predicted proteins | sample COGITO_mtgs_1104_FD_185518 | JGI IMG/M metagenome (GOLD analysis project Ga0209600, IMG submission 185518) | Pelagic marine microbial communities from North Sea - COGITO_mtgs_110421 (SPAdes) (version 2) | ecosystem: Environmental > Aquatic > Marine > Epipelagic ... | reverse complement strand
TAGCAGAGAGATAGCACTATGGACCAATGCAAATTGTTTAGCCTTTAGGCTTGACGATGACATCAAATATAGGCTAACTGATGACCTAGAACGATTAAAGGAATTACTATCATGAACGATCTTAAAGATTTTCTTAAAGAGATGGGCCTAGAGAGTGTCCACCCTAAGCCCAGCGCAGAGAAGCCTGACTATATGCAGCCAGGTTATTATGTAGATCCACGAAACAAATACGGTGAGGTTCCATTCTAATGATTAGTGAGAACCAACTAGAACTGTTTGAAAAGGTTGTACAGCATTACGAAGATGGACTTGAGTGTAATAACTGTGGTGTAGTACAACCTGTTGAGAACTTTCAGCACATGGTATCAGGTGAGATAAAAAGAAAGTGCCGCACTTGTGCTAGGGAGCAATCCAATCTGGTTAGTTATTTAAAGAAGTTGCACCCGTATCCTGACGACAGTTACACTTGTCCCATATGTGATCGCAGCATTGATGAGATAGGAAAGAAGGGACAGAAGAGATTACAGAACTGGGTGCTGGATCACTGCCACGATACAGAAACGTATAGAGGTTGGCTGTGTCATCATTGCAATACAGGACTGGGTGCATTCAAAGATGACATCAATAGAATTAAAAATGCCGTAGCGTACCTACAAAACCATGAGGAGATAGCACATGATTGAAGCAACTTACATTGCCCACATGGGTAGTGACTTGACCGTAGCTAACGCTGCACGAGTGTCATTTGGTAAGAAATCTGAGATGGAAGACGATCCTTGGGGGCCACCAAAGCTCAAGGCTAAGGATGATAAGCTCATTCGCTACCTCGCCAAGCATCGTCATATTTCTCCATTCGGACATTGCTTCGCAAGCTTCCATGTCAAGGCTCCAATCTTTGTAGCACGGCAGCTAGTCAAGCATAAGTTCTTGAGATGGAACGAAATATCCAGGCGCTACGTAGATGATGAGCCTGAGTTCTATGTACCTGACGTATGGCGTGGGCGCAGTGCTGACAAGAAGCAAGGTAGTGATGGTGTCGTTGATGTAGGTGACTGGGGTGATACTAACTGGGCATGTCTCAAAGCCTACAACGATCTTCTTGAGCATGGTGTAGCACCTGAGATGGCACGTATGGTGCTACCACAGTCAACCATGACTGAGTGGTACTGGTCAGGTAGCCTTGATGCCTTCGCTGACATGTGCAACCTTAGATGCAAGCCTGACACACAGGCAGAGACACGAGAGGTAGCACGACAGATTGACCACAAGATGATTGAGCTATTCCCTGTGTCATGGGATGCACTAACGGAGGATGACGATGACTAAACTGTATGACTTAGAGCCAATGATAATGGACTGCTGGCATGTATGCGATGACCTACAGGTTATCTTCAAACAGATAGGTGATGGTGAGCGTGATCCTACACAAGACGAACTGATGAACGCCCTGCTTGGTATGCAACAAGTGTACCAGTGGAAGTTTGAGCAGTTGTTCTTCAAGTATGAGGAGGTACTACGTGACAGACAATGAATGGCCTTTAGAGGCAGACTTTAGTGACATAAGACCTATGACACCAGAGGAACGTAAGGCTTCTCAAGAACGTGAAGAAAAGAATAAGTGGCGCAAGTGTGTCAGCTGTGGTAATAAAAGTAGAGGCACATGGTGTGGCTTCTGTCTGGAGGAAGAATGATTCGTAGTGAATGGAAGCGTTTGATGAAAGAGAACCAAGACTTTAAGGAGAGTGTATTGGCTGAGCATAATAGAATAGAACCGCCAGTTACGGCAGCGGATAATGTCAACAACCCAGCGCACTATGGTAAGGGTAGCATTGAGTGCATTGACTACATAGAAGACTTCCTCAACACAGAGGAATACATAGGCTACCTGCGTGGTAACATAGCTAAGTACCTACACCGCTGGCGTTACAAGAACAAGCAAGAGGATCTACTCAAGTCACAGTGGTACTTGGATCGTCTGATAAAGCTAGATGGAAAGGATAAGACATGATACCTGTAGGTCAATTACGTTTGTTACTCACCAAGGCTGGCCTTGAGTATGTTATCACTCGTGTTGAGGGTAACGTAGCTCACGTTAACATTCTTGTAGCGGAGAAGCCAGATGTACACAGTTGAGTTTGAATCAGACGCTGCTGTAATCACAACCCTAGACCAGGATGACATGCACGAGGATGTGGAAGTCATCTTAGGTGATGATGGTGATGTATATATCCGACAGTTTGAACCAGACATGGACGCATACCAGATGATTGTCATGAGCCATCAGCAACTCATTGATATTATGGCAGCATATAACAGTAAAGAAGGGGCTTTCTACATAACCTTTGAGAGGCCACAAGTATGAATGAACTAGGACAAGGGTTTTTCGCTGGCGTATTCGCAATGTATGTGTTAGCCCTACCCTTAATATACCATATGGTAGAGCCAGAGGATGAGGAGATGGATAACTCTGGCCCTATCAAGTTTGCTTTCCTGTGGCCTTTGATTGCACTGGAAGTATTATACCGTATCTTTGTAGGAGAGAAAGACAATGATGGAACTGGCACTAATTAAGACGTTACTTAATCGTGACTTCTATGAACAACATAAGGGCATTCGCTGCCCTGATAAGATCTTCACTAAGGATGTACGCAAGATCAAGCAGGCACTAGATGCTGCTATGCGTAAATATGAGGGTGATCTAAACACGTCAGACCTAGAGGCTTTGTTCTACTCACAGAACCAGACGATGACAACCGCTACTAAGACTGCCTATGAAGATCTCTTTCGCAAGATAAATAAAGAAGACACTATCAAAGAGGATATCGCTACAGATGTACTTGGCAGTATGTTTCAGCAGTATGTAGGCGAACAGGTAGCCAACCTAGGCTTTGACTTCGTTAACGGCACACAGACCAGCCTAGAGCCTCTCAGACGTATGCTTGAGAACTACAAGGATGACTTCACCCCCAACCTTCGTATTGAGTGGGAAGACATTAGTATCGACACACTACTCAAGGCAAACGATCTACAGACACAATGGAAGTTTAATATCCCTAGCCTACGCCGCAAGGTAGAGGGTGTCAGTGGTGGTCACTTACTGTTGGTAGGCGCACGGCCTAACACAGGTAAGACATCCTTCCATGCTTCTCTCATTGCTGGACCTGAGGGTTGGGCGCATCAAGGTGCTAAGTGTGTTGTGCTATGTAATGAGGAAGCGTATGAGCGTGTAGGAGCACGTTACTTGAGCGCAGCCTCTAACATGTCTATGGATGAGGTTAAGGCTAACGTAGCCCTCGCTCGTAGCCGCTATGAACCTGTCAGGAAGAACATCCGCATCAAGGACAGCACCAACAAGGATATGCAGTGGGTTGAGTCTCTGGTCAAACAAGAGAAGCCAGACGTACTGATCCTAGACATGGGTGACAAGTTCGCCAGCAAGACAAGTGATAAGTCCGATGTGTACCTAAAAGATGCGGCTATCTATGCTCGTAACATTGCTAAGCAATACAACTGTTGTGTTGTATGGATGTCACAGCTGAGTGCTGTAGCAGAGGGCAAGGTATATGTAGACCAATCCATGATGGAAGGCAGTAAGACAGGTAAAGCAGCAGAGGCAGACCTTATGGTTCTGATCTCTAAGAACCCCATTGTTGAGGGTGCTGATGAAGAAGATACACAACGCCACTTGAATATAGCTAAGAATAAGCTTAAGGGTGGTTGGCACGGTGTAGTACACTGTGAGTTAGACGGGGCGAGATCACTATATCAAGCCTAGAGGAGAGAGAGATGAGACTTGTACTAGACGTTGAGAACACAACAAACAGGCGTAGGGATAAGCTACACCTAGACCCATATGAGGAGGGTAACTTCCTTGTGCAAGTCGGTATGCAGAACGCAGATAATCACGAAGAGTTACATATTGTAACATTAGATCACGTTGAGAAGAAAGACACTAGTGGTGCTGGGCGTAAGCTAATTCAACAAATCTTAGACATGACTACTCTTCTCATCATGCACAATGCTCAGCACGATCTGATGTGGCTATGGGAATGTGGCTTTAAGTATGACGGGCCTATCTATGACACCATGCTTGCAGAGTATATCCTACTGCGTGGTCAGAAAGATCCATTAAGCTTAGAGGCATGTGCAGAGAGACGCAACCTTAACGCTCAGAAGGATGACACCCTCAAGCGTTACTTTAAGGAAGGGTATAATACAAATGAGATTCCTCTCAGTGAGCTTTGCTTTTATCTTAGGTGCGATCTCGACACAACTCGTGAGTTGTTCCACAGCATCCAGGCAGACTACGGTGAACCCGATTCAGCCAGTCTACACACCGTTAGAGACGTTACCTTCAGAACCTGTCAAACCCTTACCCGAATGTACATGTCAGGAATCAGGGTGGATCGTACAGCCTTAGATGATGTACGCTTACAGTTTGAACGTGAGAAGGCAGACATTGAGGATCGACTACAGCATAAGGTGCGTGAGATCATGGGTGACACACCTATCAATCTCAAGTCACGGGAGCAGATGTCTCAGGTTGTATTCTCTCGCAGGATGAACAACAAGAAAGAGTGGGTGGAGCTGTTTGATTACGTGAACAACCCTAAAGAGTTTAAGCAGGCTGTAGAAGCAAACAGTACTATCATAAAACGTACCAAAGCTTTTACTTGCCCTACATGCACGGGTACAGGTAAGACGTACAAGACAAAGAAGGATGGCACTAAGTTTGCTAAACCTAACAAGTGCAGGGATTGTGATGCTCGTGGCTATGGCTTGAAGGAACTAAACCATATGGCAGGTCTAGGCTTTGGTGCGCCTAGCAAGAAGTGGGTTAGTGCTGATGGCTTTAGCACAGGAAAGGATAACTTAGATGTACTTGTGGGAACTGCTAAAACGAACAACATGGATGCTGCTGTTGAGTTTCTTACTGACCTTAAGCGTCTTTCTGCTGTTAGTAGCTACCTCTCTAGTTTTGTGGAAGGTATCGACACCTTCACCAAGTCAGACGGTTTCCTGCATGTGGGACTCACCCAACACATTACTGCAACAGGACGTTTTAGTGGAAGAAATCCCAACATGCAAAACATGCCAAGAGGCGGGACGTTTCCCGTAAAGAAAGTGTTTGTGTCACGCTGGGATGGCGGCTACATCTGTGAGGCTGACTTTGCTCAGCTTGAATTTAGAACGGCTGCATACCTGGCTCAGGATGAAGTTGCTATGGAAGAGATTGCTACAGGCTTTGACGTACACAGCTATACTGCACAGGTTATCTCTGATGCAGGTCAGGCTACGTCACGTCAGGAAGCCAAGGCTCATACCTTCGCACCTCTCTTTGGGGCTACAGGGTATGGCAGGTCTAAAGCAGAGGAAGCTTATTACATTCACTTCACAGAGAAGTATCAGGGTGTAGCTAACTGGCACAAGAACCTGGCTGATGAAGCTGTACGGTTTAACAAGATTACTAATGTGTCAGGGCGTCAGTACGCATTCCCTGATGTTAAGCGCAACGCTCGTGGTGGTGTATCACACTTCACCATGATTAAGAACTATCCAGTGCAGGGTTTTGCTACTGGTGATGTTGTTCCTGTTGTGTTAATTGAACTGGAGGAGCGGTTGAAGGGGCTACAATCTTGCTTAGTGAATACTGTTCACGACTCAACGGTTATAGACATTCACCCAGAGGAGAAGGAGACAGTGTTAAGCATTATAGAAGACATGAATGAGGGCTTGACAGACTTAATTGAGAAAGCCTATAACGTAAAAATGAACGTGCCTCTATTATTAGAATCTAAAATCGGGCCGAATTGGCTTGACGTAAGAGATGTATGAGGTATAACTAAGACTCTTTTTGACTGTAGTAAAGGATATACAGATGAGTACAGAACTAGCAACAACAGGTTCATTAGACCCATTAGCAGAGCTGATTGGTGAACCTAAACCACAGACACAATCACGATCTTCTCTGGCTCGTGTTAGCGTGTTGAGTACAGCCATTAAAGGCGAGATTGAGCTTGGCGGTAAGAAGATCAAGACAGACGTTGTACCTGTTGGGTCTTACAAGATCACACTTGGTGATGATGTCTTCTATGCAGAAAGCGTAGAGGTTCGTATAATCACGCATCGCTTTCAGTTTCAGCGGTGGAATGCTTCATCTAATGAGATGGAGAAGTCCGTTATGAGTCGTTCTACTTACAGCGACTTAAAGGATAGCACTGGTGGCTTTAACTTAGGCCGTCCCTCTGGTTACATTGAGGATTGGAACGCACTACCTGAAGCTACTAAGGAGATTATTCGCTCAGCTAAACGTGTGAAGATCTTCATGGGTACACTTACAGTTAAGGCTCCTCTTGATGATGCAGGACAACCTACCGCTGGTGAGTATGTTGATATTCCATTCGTTATGGATGTTAAAAATAACGATAGCCTCAAGAGCCTTGCAGCTACTGAAAAAGCTATTGAGCGCAAGAACGTCAAAACTCACATGGCTAAGGTTATCCTTAGTGGTGCAGAGGCTTCTATTCCTACAGGTGCTACCTATGGCTACATTACTTCTTCTGTAGGAGAGGTTGTACAGGAGTCAGACGAGGACACTGCAGCTATGAGGAAAGTAGCTTCAGACTTCTTGGATTATGTCAGCTACTCAAATGGTAAGATCATGGATCTACACATTGAGCGTTCCAATACAAGTATGAGCAAGGAAGATGCAGCGCTTGTAGGTTCTATTATTGATGTAGAAGAGGCACCATACTAATGACTCATCCTGCAGAGATAGCTGTTTTCTCTTTCTTGCAGAAGGCTATGGCTGGTGAGACTGCTATGACAGAGGAGGTGGCTAAACAAGTCGCCTCCGATGTTGAGGCTGCTTTGTATAAGCAATTCTCAGGTGGTCCTCGTGATGATTTTCGCTTACGGATGTCTAATATCGGTAGGCCTAAGTGTCAGTTATGGTTTGACAAGAATGACCCAGAAGACAAGACACCTTTCCCTCCACACTTCCTGATGAACATGATCCTTGGCGATATAGTCGAGGCTGTGTTTAAGGGTATCCTACGTTCAGCAGGCATAGAGTTTGAGGATAACAAGCGTGTTACTCTCAAGCTACCTCATGGTCAGGAGATCAAGGGTGAGTATGACATGGAGATGGATGGACGCATTGACGATGTTAAGTCTGCCTCACCTTGGTCTTACGATAACAAGTTTGCATCCTTTGGTTCACTAGCCTACAAGGACGGCTTTGGCTACGTGGCACAGCTTGTGGGCTACGCAGAGGCCGCTGGAAAGGATGTAGGTGGCTGGTGGGTAGTCAACAAAGCAAATGGTCAATTCAAGTATGTAGACGCCTCTGAGGATGTAGACAAGGAAGCAGTTCTAGCCGACATTCAAGCTACCGTAGACTACATTGATAACGATGAACCGTTTGAGCGTTGCTTTGAGCCAGTAGAGGAATCCTTCTACCGTAAAAAGACAGGTAACTGGGTGCTACCAGATGACTGTAAATTCTGTAGCTTTAAACATAAGTGTCATGACAACTTTGAGACACGCCCAAGCATCCCTAGTAAATCTAAGAACCCACAACTTGTGGATTACACATTCATAGCAGAGGAATATCTGAATGCCTAAACTAACTATCAACGACACCGACTACTACACAGAAGACTTCAATGAGACTCAGACAAAGCTCTACAATGAGGTGATGCTTGCAACAGATCAGATGAAGCGCCTAGAAGTTCAGTTCAAAGCACTAGATGGTATGACTAATGTACTAGCATCTCAGATTGTAGAAGCAGGTAAAGATGCCGAAGACGAACCGGAGGCATAACTCTAAAACGTATCGCAGTGGCCTTGAAGTTGAGGCCGCTGCATACCTCAAGGATAGGCAGAAGATTGTAGCCTATGAAAAGCTAAAGATAGAGTGGGAGGATCTAAAGTATCGTACATACACACCCGACTTTGAGCTAGACAACGGCATAATAATTGAGCTGAAGGGGTTGTTTTCCGCTGCAGATAGACGTAAACATATAGAGATACAGCGTCAGCATCCTACACTAGATATTCGTTTTGTATTTAGTAATGCTAACTCAAGGCTTTACAAAGGAGCCAAGAGTAGGTACTGCGATTGGTGCGATCAAAAGGGTTTCCTCTGGGCTAATCGTGTGATACCAGAAGAGTGGCTCAAAGAGAAAGGCAAGCGAATGAAAGAGCAACGTGTTAGAGTTAAGAGGAGAGAGTAATGGCTTATGAGATTAAACCTGGTGACGTAGCTATTGTATTATCTCCTGTCGTTGAGGACGGGGAGTGGACTGGCAGTATCAAGACTGGCATGGTCTTTGGTTCGGCTGGTTCAGAGGATGGCATGAGGGCTGCTCTTGATGAGGCACTCACTATGTCTGCAGCACAGCAGTTCTTAGAGCTTTACCCTGATGCTTGGGAAGACTTTGCAGATCTACGGCAGGGCATTATTCAAGAAATGTTTCCCGATCAGTATGCAGAAGCAGAACAAGAGCAAGCAGAAGCTACAGCGTATGAAGTAGAGGATAATGTAGTTACACTTACACGCTGGTCTAAGACACAGGGAAGCGCATGAAGAAGTTTAGTGTTACTTTTGTTATGAAGGTTGATAAGAATAATAACATACTATCATCCTACGAAGACAGTCATGAGCAAGACATTCATGACTTGATTACAGATGTTATCTATGATGTAGATGATGTGGAGATTGAGAACTTAAACGTCAAGGAGAGACAATGATTACACAAGAAGATATAGATGCGTTTGCTGCTATGGCAGATGTTAACACGCAGGGTTATTCCTACTGGGTAGAGGGTAAGATTGTAACAGAGGGTGAGACCCGCTTAGTGGAGAATACACTAGGCTTAGTAGGTGAAGCAGGTGAGGTGGCTGAGAAGATCAAGAAGCTACTGCGTGACAACACCAAGGTCTCATCTGATGACATTATCAAGGAGCTAGGTGACGTTGTGTTCTATGTTACAGCCCTTGCTAACTACTTTAACAGTGACCTCACAGAGGTACTACAAAATAATATGGACAAACTAAACAGCCGTGCAAGACGTGGCGTTATTAAAGGATCAGGTGACAACCGATGAGCAATCAACTACCAACAGACTACCAAGCATTCATTCACAAGTCACGCTACGCCAAGTACTTTGACGGCGAAGGCCGTGAGTCATGGGGTAAGACAGTAAGCCGCTACATGGATAACGTAGTGCGCCGTGTGACAGGTGATAACTCTTACATCAACGACATTGAGCAGGCTATCCTAGGTCAAGAGATCATGCCTTCTATGAGAGCTATGATGACAGCTGGGCCAGCGCTTGATCGTGACAACACTGCAGGCTACAACTGTAGCTACCTACCCGTAGATGACCCTAAGTCCTTTGATGAGGCTATGTACATCCTCCTCTGTGGTACTGGTGTCGGGTTCAGTGTCGAGCGCCAGTTTATCAGCAAGCTCCCAGAAGTGCCTGAGTTGTTCCAGAGTGAGTCTATCGTTGTCGTTAAGGACAGTAAGGAAGGCTGGGCTAAGGGGTTCCGTCAAGTTCTTGCACTCCTCTGGGCTGGTGAGATCCCTAAGTGGGATGTCTCTCGTGTACGTCCTGCTGGTGCAAGACTTAAAACATTTGGCGGTAGAGCGTCAGGCCCAGCGCCACTCGTAGAACTATTTAACTTTGCTGTTGCTACATTCAAAGCGGCACAAGGACGCAAGCTTAGCTCTATGGAATGTCATGACCTGATGTGCTTCATTGGTCAGATCGTTGTCGTAGGTGGTGTGAGACGTTCAGCTATGATCTCTCTGTCTAACCTAAGTGATGACCGTATGCGTCACGCTAAGTCAGGACAGTGGTGGGAAACTGCTGGGCATCGTGCCCTGGCTAACAACTCTGTATCGTACACTGAGAAGCCAGACATGGAAACATTCATGCGTGAGTGGCTTGCACTGGTTGAGTCTAAGTCAGGTGAGCGTGGCATCTTCAATCGTGAGGCATCTAAGAAGCAAGCAGCTAAGTTTGGGCGGCGTGATCCTAACCATGAGTTCGGTACAAACCCTTGTTCTGAAATCATTTTACGCCCATATCAGTTTTGCAACCTAACGGAGTGCGTAGTACGTGCGACTGATACCATTGAGGATCTTGAGCGTAAAGTTAAGCTGGCTACCATCTTAGGTACGATCCAGTCTACCATGATTAAGTTCCCCTATCTGCGTAAGGTCTGGCAGAACAACACAGCAGAAGAGCGTTTGCTTGGTGTGTCTATGACAGGCATCATGGACAACCCTCTTATGACAAACAAGAACAAAGGACTGGAGAAGACACTTGAGCATTTACGATCCATTGCTGTGGCTACTAACGCTGAGTGGGCTGAGTTGCTTGGCATCCCTGCTTCTGCTAGTATCAGCTGCGTTAAACCTTCCGGTACGGTATCACAGCTGGTTGACTCTGCTTCTGGTATTCATGCTCGTCACAGCCCCTATTACATTCGCACTGTGCGTGGTGACAGCAAAGACCCTCTGACGCAGTTCATGATTGACCAAGGTATTCCTAATGAGCCTTGCGTCATGAAGCCTGACTCTACTGTAGTGTTTAGCTTCCCTGTTAAGTCTCCTGAGTTAGCAGTCACACGTAATGATATGACTGCTGTAGAGCAGCTTGAGTTGTGGCTCACCTATCAGCGACACTGGTGTGAGCATAAGCCAAGTGTAACTATCTCAGTTCGGGATTCTGAGTGGATGTCTGTGGGAGCGTTTGTGTATGAACACTTTGATGAGATGTCAGGTGTATCATTCCTGCCACACTCAGATCATACTTACCAGCAAGCACCTTATCAGGACTGCACTAAGGAAGAGTATCAAGAGATGCTTGCACTTATGCCAGACAGCATTGACTGGGAAGAGCTTAACGACTACGAGAATGAGGACAACACAGTATCCATGCAGACTATGGCTTGCTCCGGTGATTCATGCGAGATCGTAGACCTAGTGTAGGTAAGGTGGAGTCACCCTGTGTAAAGATCTGTTTCATTGAGGATGGGTTTTGCATAGGGTGTCTTCGCAGTATGATAGAGATAAGGCAGTGGCCTATCATGTCACAGGAAGCGCAAGAGCATTTACTGAAACAGCTAGAGAGGAGAAGTAATGTACGTAATACTAGGAACAGATAACTGTAAGTTTTGCACTAAAGCAAAGCACCTGCTACGAGAAAAGAGGGTAGGCTTCACGGCCTATTCTCTAAGCTCACCTAGCAGTAAGTGGCTATTGACACTCATGAAAGAAGCGGGTATGACTACTGTACCTCAAATATGGGATAACGAAGGCCATCATGTCGGTGGCTACACACAACTGAAGGAACGTTTTGATGATTGAGTTTGTAATTGGATTCTTTATGGCGGTAGCTGCAATAGAGATCACTACAGATGTAGCAGGTAAGGCATATGATTATGCAGAACCTAAAGTTACACAGGGTGTAGAGTACATTCAGGAGAAGATTAACCCTGAAGAGACAGAATAATGTATGTGCTTGTGCTTATAGCATACATGGCGGGTGAGGTGCCTTTAGTGCGTACCTCACCTAGCCTATATGACACTTATGATGACTGCGTTTATGAGGCAGCTGATGTTATGACACTATTCTATAACTATCTTCCAGATGCCCTTAAAGATGAAGTCATTATAGCCTATACCTGTACAGCTGTATCAAAGGATGCGTGATGAACAACATTGAACCCTTAGAGAAGCCTACACGAACACGGCGCAAGACAACCTACAAGGGTGCAGCTAACAAGCCTACCTCTGGTATTCTACCCAAGACAGAGAACCAAGGTAAGTTAATCTCTGCTATCACTAACAGCAAGCAAGTACTCATCCTTGGCCCTGCTGGTACTGGTAAGACTTACGTTACTGCTACATGTGCAGCAGACTTATACACACTCAAAGAGATTGACAAGATTGTTATCACACGTCCTCACGTAGCTGTGGGTAAAGACATTGGGTTTCTGCCAGGTACACTAGAAGAGAAAGCACAACCATGGGCGCTACCTGTGTTAGACGTACTGGTGAAACACTTGGGGCGTGGTGCTGTTGATACAGGACTTAAGAACGGTAACATTGAAGTAGCTACACTAGCGTTGATGCGTGGGCGTAGCTTTGATGATGCTTTCATTATCGTTGATGAAGCGCAGAACATAGATGTGTCAGAGATCAAGATGCTGTTGACTCGTGTGGGTGAAGGCAGTACTATTGTACTCAATGGTGACATCCAGCAGTCTGACTTAAAGGGTACGTCTGGTCTAGCTAAGATCATTCATCTCGCTAAGAAGTATATGCTTGATGTACCTGTAGTAGAGTTTGGCGTTGATGACATTGTGCGTAGTGGTATCTGCGCTGAGTGGGTGAAGGTGTTTATGAAGGAAGGTCTGTGATGGCTATGACTAAGGAAGAGATAGCTGCTTACGATAGAGCTTATAGAGAAGCTAATAAAGAGAAGTTAGCTGCTAACCGTAAAGCTAGGTATGAAGCTAATAGGGAAAAGGAACTGGCTAAAAGTAAAGCTTGGTATGAAGCTAATAGGGAAGAGGCACTAGCTAACCATAAAACTTACCGTGAAGCTAATAAAGAGGCAATAAGTGCTAGTAATAAAGCTTATCACGAAGCTAATAGGGAGAAGATATTAGCTAATAAGAAAGCTTATCACGAAGCTAATAGGGAGAAGATATTAGCTTATAAGAAAGCTTATCAGAAAGCTAATAAGGAAGCAGTAATAGCTAATAATGCTAAGCATAGGGCAAGAAAACGTAATCTAATACCCGTACACCTGCGTGACTGTCCTCACGAGAAACAACGCTTAGTACAGATATACAAGCTGCGTAGCATAATAAGTGAAGCCACAGGAGTACAACACCACGTAGATCATATGTGGCCTCTCTCTGATGGTGGACCTCATTGGAGTGGTAACTTACAAGTCATACCTGCAGAGGAGAACCTGAGTAAGAACGCCTCTGTCTGTGAAGATACAAAGGCTACTATCATAAAGAGCCTATACACGTTTGAGTCAGAAAGAAGTATCTAAATGAAGTTAGAACAAGAAGCGAAAGCACACGTAGAAGGTACACGTATCAAGTTCTATGATGAGTTAGCCCAACATGCTGAAGCATTAGAGAAGCATATCAAGAGTAATCTATGGCAGAGTGACGAGAGGAACAAAGCACTAGAGCATCTGATAGCTACGGTACTATGGGCAAGACACTGTGTTAAGAAACACGGAGTACAATAAAGAAAAGGGGAGCTTAGTGGCTCCCCTCTCTCGTTTAGTTTAGGTCTTTCACTACCTCTCTGTAGCGTTTACCATATAGCTTACCTGCATGGAGATAGTTCATTATCATGTCTGTCTCCTTCACCATACGCTCCTGTGGATCATCATTATACTTATTTGTAGTTCGTATCTCTTCAATAACCTCATCAAGTGTAGCAGTACTTGAGTAACCGAAGCGTTCAGCCATAAGAGGCCAAGCTAGATCAGCATTTGCCTTCTCATTCCTGTCAAGCCTCTCAACACGTCCACGCTGGTATCCCATAAAGAGTGCAGCTGAGTCACCCTCCATCTCGTACATAGCATCAAGCTCTTCTACAGCCATCTCCTTAGCTATAGATACCTTGTCACTTATCATATCTTTCAAGAAGCGTTTCTGCTCATCTATAGACATGCCTTGATAACCTGGATCTTTCAACACTTGCTCAGAGATAACAAAAGCAAGATTACCCTGTAGGATCTGCTCTGTCATAAGAGTTACAGCTGTGTTCTTCTCTCTGTAGGGATTGTACAGAGTAAAGGGGTCAAGCTGTAGACGTGTAATCTCACGCTGTAGGTCATTCTTAATAGGCTTACTAGCAAAACCTGTAAGCTGTTTAAGCAGAGGATCTAAGGCACGAATAGGTCCATCACCAAACACATCAAAGCGTAGGGCATCGTAGCCTAGACCTGCACGGTCAGCTTCTTTGTTGTACTTTGATTGGTAATTGACTGCTGTAGAGCTACGGAAGAACTCAAGCATACCCTTCTCACCATTGTTTGCTGCAGGAAAGTCAGGCAGCTGACGTGTGATACGGCGGAACAAACCCAGTTGCATGTTAATAGGAAATTCTACATCATGCTCTGCCATGTTTGTGTAAGACATTAACCCATCACGTGTCTCTGGGAAGTAGGTAGAGAGCGGGTCAAACTGACCATAGAAGTCCTTGACTGCAGCAGCAGGGTAAGTGAAAGCAGAAAAGTAATCGCCTACCTCTTCATATACAGCCGTCCAGATGCCTGTGTTTGACGCCTTACTTATCTTAGTAACGAGTCCACTATTAGGGCGGAACTCACTACCAACCAACAGCTTAAGAGAATCTTTTACAAAGGCGTCTGTATCACCATCCCACTCAGAGAAAGCTGTATTAGGTAGCTTAGTAGGTAGACCCTCCATAGCACGTGCTACTTGGTGCATGATGAAAGCGTTGTAGGCCTGTGGGCCAAGTGCAGCCTGTGCATCCTTACGTGTTCTACCATCCTCCCACTCAAACCAGTCACGATCATTAGCTACATTTGCTTGCTGCACTTTCAAGTGGCCTAATCCTACAACAGCACCTGTCATAGCCTTGGCAAACTCTTTATCTGCAATATCTCTACCTGTAGCTAAACGCCTAGCAATAGTCAGACCTGTGTAATCACTAATGTGTTTTGCCTGTGAAGCAAGATAGCGAGGAAAAGGGATCAATGCTGTAAGACCAGTACGAGTAATAATATCTACTGCAACTTTAGCTGCTTTGCTCTCAGCGCTAGACCCTTTACCACCCAAGCGTTTCTGGAAGGTAAACTCTAAGCTCTCGTCTAGTGCATCCCGAAGAATATCATCTGGTAGCTCAGCTATTGTACCCTTCTCTAGCATATCCATAACGCTAGTGCCTATCTTAGGATCATTAAGACGCTTTAGTGAACGATCAATAGAGCCTACAACTACCGCCTTCTTGAATACGTGATCCGATACTGTGTTTAGCTTGTTAAAGAAACCACCTACTTTAGCCCATCCTGTATCCGCAGTAGTACCTGCTTCTGCCTGTGCTGCTTGGTAGAATACTTTAGCCATCTTCTCAGGGGCAACGTCTGTTAACATTGTAGTAACAGCGTCTGCAACGTAGGCGTCTTTAGTCAAATATGCCATTACATCTGCTGCACCCTGCAAGCCTTCATATGTATCCGTTTTACCACGAACCTTACGTACAAGGTTGATATTCACTTGGTCAACCATATCTATCACACCCATAGCAACACCAAAGATGTTGTTACGCATTGTAGTGGTAGGCTGGGATGTCATCAAGGCTCTACGTAAGTCTTCAAACCCCCGCAAAAAACGATAACTTTTGCCTGCAATACCGCCACCCTGTTCTTGAGCCTCCATTAGCTCCTTGGCATCCGCACCACTAAGGCGTGACATACCCTGCTCATACAGAGCATCAAGCTTTGCTTTAAACTTGTCAGCATCAACAGGCTTAACTGTACCACCTAAGTTATTCTTTAGGTTCTTCTGACCTACCAAGATCTTAGCAGCCTCTGATACTTCAGCAGCATAGACAGCTGACAGCTCACGTGGACTCAAGCCATACTCTTTACGTACACGATCAAAGATCTCTCTAGCAGTACCGCTACCACCTGGAGTCTCCATAACATTAGCAAGTTGCTCTGTGATACGAACACCTTTACCTGGTTTAATCTTTAGCTCTTCTGCTAGATCAAATGCAGCTGCACCTAAGATCTGTATCTTCTTACGGTCAAGACCAGCTATAAGTCCATCAGGAAGGTCTGCACTTAGGATGTCTACCTTAGCCTTCATACCCTCATCGACAAGCTTAGGATCAATAGCGAATAGCATCTTGCCAATTACTTCATCAGCAAGCTCTTTCTTTTCTTTGTTCTTAGATACAACATCCAGCTTAATCTTAGCCTTCTCTGCAGCCTCTGCAATACGATCTGCCTGTGCCTGACGCCCTTTATCAAATGTATCTACAAGCTTATTAGCACCGCTCTTCTGTAAGGCAGCAGCACCTACGTTAACACCAAAACCTAGAGTACCACCGATAGCACCAGCAGCAGCTACATTCTTGTAGTTGATGTCATACTCTTCCTCAATGGTATCACCAGCGTCTGCCTTAGTAGCCTCTAGACCAAGCTGAGATCCAGCAGCTACACTGCCATCTAACAGACCGCCCAGCGCAGCACGTTTCAGGTACTTCTTAGCAGCAGCACGTACAGCAACCTGAGCAGCAGCCTTACTGCCCTGAACAGCTGCAGCACCTGCACCACCAGTAAACATACCTGCAACAACAGAACCTACAGTACTAGGGGCAGTTGCAGCACCAGTTACATAATCACGTACAGCCTTACCGTGGTCATCCCAGATACCTTCACCATCTGCGTTATCAAATGCAAAGAGTAGACGCCCGTATGCTTGCTTATGATCTTCTGGTGTTTTGTCATCCTTGATGTAGCTGAAGTCTTTAGCCATACTAACTTCGTTTGTATTAGCCCAGCGGAAGTGTTCTAGCACCTCGTTAACTACATCCTCACCATTCATATTAGCGAAGTCTTCGTCTGTATAACCCTTACGGTTAGACTTAAGGAAGGTAACACTGTCCTCAATGAAGTCTACATCAGAGGCGAAGTCTGAGAGCTTCTTGCCCCGCATGTTTTCCTCTGTGTAGTACTGTTTAGTAGTAGCCATTCTTAGCTCCCGTAGCCAATGTGCAGAGTAGATGCTATAAGGTCAATGTCTTGGTCTGTAAGTTCTAAGCCTGACTGCGTTAAGAAATCTTCTTCTTTCTCTAAGTAATCATACAACCATTGCTTAGCAACTTCTTTACTTGGGAAGGATCTTCCTTCTTTCATAACAGTATCAAGCGCTCCGTAGGTCAGTATCTCAAAAGGCACTCCCTCAGGGACCATCTCTAAGTTCTTCAGAGGCTCCTTACCTGCAGGGTCTGCTTCAAAGTCTGCACTAAACTGACTAGCAAACTCTAGGATCTCATCACCTGTAGGTAGTGGTGCTTCTGGTACTTTAAACTCTGGGAAGGTTTTACGTACCCACGCACCGAATAGATCCCCAAGGCTTACATCTCGTGATGCACCGTCTCTACCTGCAGCTACTGCATCTTTTAAAGAAGGTCCACCTAAAACAGTACCAAGAGCTTCGCCTGCTCCTACATCCATAGAAGGCCTACCTCTTCCTGCTCTAATAGCATCCTTTAGAGGTTTCATAGAAGAAGCAATACTATCACCCATAGACTTAACTGGTCCTTCAAGAGCATCAGCTACTGGACTTACTAGACCTTCCATAAACTCTTTTACAGATACTGGATTGGAGATAGGCTCTAGTAATTCTTCAGCAGTTAATTTGCCTGAACGTTCAGATGCTAACTCACGATTACGAAGGGCTGTTTCATTAGCTATATCTTCAGCTGTTTGCGTTTTGCTAGATGAACTACTAACAACAGGCTCAGGCACAGATGAATTATTTCTTTTTATAAGATTTTCTACTAAGGAGCTAGGTTGTGTACGGGATTCAGGTGGTCCTTTTACAACGGCTGGATCAGCGGGTTGTGGTCCTGTAAGTTCCATCTCTCTTTGAAGATTTTCTAGATCTGATAGGTTGTTGTTTTCTGATGTTACACCTTCACTTGTTACAACAGGATCAGCAGCCTCCCCATCTGTGACTTCTGCACCAAGTATAGCTTCAATAGTCTCCATGGTAACTTCGCCTGTCTCTCTTACAGACTCTAGGATAAGCTCCACAGCCTTACCTGACTTAACAGCCTCAGAGAAATTACTTAACTCATCTACTGTGTTAATCTCAGCACGTACTGCACTAAGAGCCATGTCACGCATACCCCTAGTATTGAAGCCTATGCTCATACCTTTATTGATAAGCTGTTTCTCAAGCTGACCAAACTTACCTGCACCAGACTCAATAAAGGTAGCTAGGTTTGTTTCATTAACGTTTTTATTGTTAGAGTCTCCTAGAGCCAGCCGTATGGCTGCTGAATTTGCATCAGTCACTGTTGCATCTGGATCAGTTAAGTCCAGCATAGTGCGATAGAGACTGCTCCTAGAGTTGCTTAGCGTGGTATTGAAAGATGAAGATGTGTAGTCTGTGTTAGGCAGTACAAAAGCACCAGTACGTGTTACGTTGTTGAGAGGCTTACCCTTAACACCACCTTGTGCAGCAAACATATTAAGATCTTCTACAGATGTACCCATCACCTGCATCTGATTAGCAATCTTCTCAGCAGAAGAACGTGGGTCTAACATTAGTACCCCTGCTACTGCCTTAGCAAAGGAGCTTTGCTGGTGTGCATCACTCTTATTACTAGGATCTGCAGCCAAGTTCTTTGCATAACCCATGTGGATTTGACGCATAGCATCTGTAGCTGTCATACCCTCAGGTAGAGAGAAGTCTTTTGGCAGAGATAGACCTGTAAGTAAAGTATCACGGTTAACAGCATTAGGGTCAAGACCAACCTTCTTAAATGCTTCTCTAGCTTCTATGCTCTTACTATAGATGTCCTTCATATCGTAGTTCTGAGCGAGGGCTACAAACTCTGCTTCTGATATGTTGAACTCAGTGTTCATGACTTTCATCAACTCAAGATCAGCGTCTACATCAGCATTAGCCTTCATGAACTTGGGTTGCCAAGCCTTAGCTGTATCCATCATGTTGTCTACGTATTTGTTTTGTTCCTTACGGCGTTCTTTAATGCCTTCAGACAGCTCTGTACCAAAGCCCTTACTAAACCCTGCTGCAAATGCACTCCATGCCATGATTAAACTTCCTTCGCCATGAGACCTGTAGGAGCAGGCGCTTCTTCAGTCATTGTTTCTTCTGTGTCCATGTCATCTGCAGTAAGTTCTTCTACTACATCTTCCTGTATTTCTACACCGGGATCGTTTGGTGTTGCCTTCTTACCCTGCGCTATTTTAGCCTGCAGTTTAGCGGCAAGAATCTCCATACGTTGCTTCTTAGCCTCTGCATCCTTATCACGGTAATCGTCCATGGTATTCTTATAGTCAAGCCCTGCTGCATCAGCGATAGCTGTCAGGTTAATAATCATGAGAGGCTTTAGCAGTAGCTTTACATCTACAGAGTGAATGCCATCCATAATACCACTAGATAACATAGAGTCAACTACAACGCTTACGGGAATACCCAAGTCAAGCATAGTTAGAACTTCGCCCTGTGCATCTACATCACCCAGCTTCTTTAGATAATGCTCAAGAGCATCCATAGGATCTGCATACATAGGAGGGTTTTCCCATGGAGCGTTCTTGGGTTCGTCTGTTAAAGACTGACCTGGGATAGGGCCATCAAAGAGTGTAGTTGCAGCCATTATAATATACCTTACTTAGTGAAACCTGCGCCAAAGTATAAACCTACAATGGCGGAAACGATGTGTGTGTCTAGGGGTGTGATAACGAAGCCTCTAGCAGCCTGCCATTTAACTGTACCGTCACCACCGAAGATCCAGTTAAACAAACCGCCCTGCACTTCAGTGTAGCCTACGATAACGCTTACCTCAGGATACCATACAGCGACAGCCTTTGGCAAGACTATAATTGAGAAGATTGCAGATAGAGCAATAAGCCTACGTGTCCACGCAAAGTGCTTGTCAGTCTTGCCAGCGTTACGTGCTTCAGTTACACCACCGATAAGTAGCTTCTGTTGCTCTGCTTTGTTCTTAGCATTCTGCCCTATCATAGACATAACTCCACCTAACACGGTAGAGAACAGCATTGTGATAAGTTCTAGGGGTAGGCCGAACATTAATCACGAGCCTTAGGTCTAGATGTTCTTATAGGGTCTGTACGGTCAGAAAACTCAACGCCTATCTCAGAGCCAATCTCTGTGATGATGTTATTCAGATCAGAGTTAGAAAGCTTTTTGAAGCCCTCCCATTCATTGCGCATTTCTGTTCTAGCAGAACTTAATGTACCTTTAGCTCTATCCTTAATCCTGTGTATTGCTTGGTATGCTGCTAATGAATCTTGAGTAGCTTCGTCAAAAAGAGTGTCATCTGTAATGCCTAGCTTATCAAATACACCCCTCTTTTTTAAGTCTCTTAAGGTAGATCCTATAAACTGGTATTTACCTATAGCGGTAGTATTTTCATTATGCTTATTTTTGTTGTGCTTATGAAACTCGCCATCTGCTTTAACTAGATCTAAAACGTCAGACATTTTCATGTTAGTAATATCGGTACCTTTCCACGGTGTGTTTGTGGTTTCTGCATCAGCAAATAGAGTAGAGTAACTACCTGCTTCTTTCTCTTTTAAAGCAGCCCTAAATAAGGAATTAGGAGCCATAAAAGCATAACCACTTTCACTGGCAAGACCCATATCATCATCCGATAAACCTGTCATAGATTCTGGTCTAGCCTTAGGGCGAGGACTACTCATCAAGCCATTGCCTGTATCTGCAGGCTCTTCAACAGCTACTTCTGGCATAGGCTTTGCAGTAGTTTTAGAGGGCTTAACAATAGAGGTATCAGCTACCTGCTCAAGCTCTGGCTCACCTAACGCAGGAGCCGTATCACTGGTAAAAGTCAGCGGTTCAGGCTGTGAGGACAAACCTGCTTCTGACAGAAAGCTAGACACGTCTATATCTTCAGGTTTAGGTAAGGGCTTAGATGACCTACGCATAACCTTAGACTGATACGAGTCCAATGCTTCTGTACGCTTCTGCTCAAGATAACCCAGCAGGTCTGTGATTACGTCACCATCATTAGCTTTTACTTCAGGTTTATCAAACATGCCGCCCGTAGGTGCCGCCTCACCACCCTCTTTTTTAGGTGCAAACTTAGCATCACGCTCAGCTATGATCTGTTGCATGAGTTTTCTGATGTCGTTGGCTGCGGCATTTCCGCCTGTTAGACTTGTCATTAGTATTGTTCCTGCTGTTATAAAATAGTGGGCTTTTACTTCCACCCAAATACACCTTTAAGAATGGTTGGGCCTAGAGCGCCTATAATCGTACCCACACCTGTACCGCCAGCTACATCAATGTTAGCTTGGTCACTAAGTCTCTGGGATTCATTCTGCATAGACTGAAGTGTAATACTTGCATCACGATCCAGTTGTTTCTGTGCTGCATTAAATACGAAGCTAACTAAGTCACGCTCTTCCTGTACAATAGCATTGTATGCTGCCATAGTGAACTCGTTAGATGACATAGCTGCATCACGGTTATTCTGGTTCTGTGCTGCAGTGGCTGCAGTAGTGATGGCCTGAGACCATGCAGCGTTAGCCTGTGCAATAACTAAAGCGTTTGTAGAGTTGAACTGGTTACGTGCTTCTCTGGCAGTAGCATTGAACTGGTCAATAGAATTAGCCTCACCAGCATTAAAACGGTTCATGCCATTGATCTGCTCATTGTTATGCAGAGCAACGTTAGCAGCAAGACTAGAGAAGAACTGGTCTGTCTGGTTCTGACTTGTAGCGTTAAACTGCTTAGATGCGTTGGCTGCTGCTGTATCTGATAGCAATGTATTAGCAAGCTGTTGAGCCTTGAATACAGATGTCTGCTGTTCATTAGCTAGGTTAGTCATGTCCATCTGTAGAAAGGCTTGAGCGTTTTGTACTGCAGAGGACTGGCGATTGTTTAGGTTAGTGATGTCTACGTTATTAAGAGCAGCCGCATCAGCCATAATCTTAGCATTAGTAGCATTTAAGTTAGTAAGGTCTACAGTCTGTGCCATACGAGCATTCTCTAGTGCAATCTGTTGATCTGCAGTAAAGTTCATGTTGGCAATGTCTGAAATCTTAGCAGCATTAGATACACGAGTTTGAAACTCTTGGTTAAACTCTAACCCAAGAAACTCAGCACGTTTCTCTGCAGCAAACATAGCAGCCTGTTGCTTATTGCTCAGGTTCTGGGCTTCAAACTTAGCAAAGGTAGCAGAGTCAATCTGTGCAATAGGAAGCGCACTCTCCATAGCTGACTGTATCATAGCCTGACCAGCCATAGAGGAAGCAGACAACCCACGTGCAGCCATCTGTGCAGCAGCATTACGCATAGCACCAGCTGCCCATGCCGGAGGCTCACTACCCTCAAACTGCTCCATCAAGCCAGTAAGCTGGCCCTGTACTGTAGCATCTGTAGAAGGAGCACCTGTAGCAGCTTCAAAGTTAGTCTCTTTCTTGACACGCTCCATGTCAACAGTAGAGCCTTCAATCATCTCACCTTCTTGTACGACACGTGCGTCAGGAGCTATAACTGTACGAGCTTTTTGGATCTGCTCTACAGATAGACCTAAAGAGGCTAAATCTTCTGGTGACATCTGAGCAGCTTCAGCAAGAGCTTCTTCACTAGGTTTACCTGTTGCTGCAGTAAGACGATCCATTACAACGCCGACACCTGCAGTAGCTTCTACAGGCTCATACACAGCAGCCTCTTTTTCTACTGGTGCTGTAACCTCAGGAGCAATACCTGCCTTAGTTAAGGTTGCAGTAGCTGCATCACCAGTAAGCTGCCCTGTAGTAGGGTCAATCTCACCAGCAGCCTTATCCGTGGCTGACACTGTAGCTGTATCTGCTTTAGTTACCAGCCTAGATGGGTCTGTAGCAGCTGTACCTTTAATCTCTGTAGCGCTGGGCATACCTGCAACTTTATATAGGTTCTGTGCTTGAGTAAGCCTGCCACCAGCTGCGTTTAATTCAGTCTGTGCCTTATTCACGGCGTCTACTAGAGCTTTATCTTCAGGGTTAGCTTTTTGTGCAGCAAGTGCATCCTGCAGAGCTTTGTTTGATGCCATTACTTCAGACTTAGCTTTATCCAAGTCTCGTAGTGCAGGATTAACTGGTTTAGGCTCCACCATTATCGGGGGGTTATTGCCAAAAGGCTGATCCCCACCTCTTCCCACAGTCAGTTGTTCAGGCGATTCGTCCCTAAGCTGAAGATTCCCTAATGATGGATCAGTAGGGATATCAAAGTCTGCTGGCTTGATCAGGCCGCCACCTAATTGCGATTTGTTTTCTGTAATCAGAGCATTCTGCGCAACTGTATCAGAACCAGATGCAGCAGCATCCTGAAGGGGGTAGGGCACACTACCGCCTACTGCATAGCCTTTCTTAGTAGCCATGCCACCATAAGCCATACCAATACGCTTCTGCGCTACCTCTGCCATCTTACCGACACGAGCAGCAGCACCAGGCTGTGACGCTAAGTAAGCAGCTTGTTCATCAGCCTGCATACCCTGCATTTCAGGTATAATCTTACCCATCTGTTCTGGTGTGAACCCTGCAAACTTCTTAGCCATAATTACTTATTCCCTAACTGCATCCATACTGCACCAGCTATGAATGTTATAATTGCGATTGTTGTTACCTTTACAAATGTAGTCCAGATACCTTTACGTGTATCCCGCCATACCTCTAATAGGTCTCGCATTTCGTTGATGTCTTTGGCTGCACTGTCATCGTGCAAACCTATAGCTGACAGAGCCTGCTTAGCTCCACGTCTTGCAGCCCTGTCTAGCATAGCTTCTAGCTCGTCTGGTGTCAAGGATATAGATGTCATTATAAATTGCCTTATGCTGAAGGTGCGACAGGCCAAGATACAGTACGTGGGAAGCCAGCTTGTTGTGGTATATCTAACAGAGCCTGACGATACGTAACCCAAGATGCCTGTGTTTCTGCAGACATAGAGGCCCAGCGCAGAGGGTTAGATACAAGCCTATCTACCTTAGATGCAAGTAGGGAGTCACGCTCTGCACGAACCTCTGTAGCTTTCCATTCATCATATACCGCATCAGAGGGTGGCACCCAAGCTCCACCTTCGTAAGTGTGCAAGTGAGATGGACGTTTCGTTACTTCAACAGTTCCTACTGGGTACGCAGCAATAATCTCATCCGAAGGGTCTGATAAGGTTTCCCAATAGTCCCCATTAAGATTTATAAAGTATTTAGACATTTTAACTCCTATGACAGCATTGTGGCGTAGTTATTGGAACTGCCAGATGTTTTATAATAGTGTAAATTAGGGACAATAAAATAACCATTATCCCATGTCCCGCTATCACCGTCAGGCCCACCAACAATTTCGCCGCCACTAGCGGATGTGCTGACATAAGCCGACCCACCGCCAACATTTAACTGATAATAAATTGCAATGGCACGACCTGTCGTGTTTTGATACCAAGTATTTGTAGTCAAAGTTGTACTTGCGTAAGATTGGTTTACACCAAGTGTATCACCAAGCTTTATAGCGTTCTTAAGCTTAGCTGGAGTAATAACACTCTCTGTTGTACCCGTGCCGATTGCCCAGACTAGATCAGAATATATATTTGCCTCGTACTTACTATCTAGTGCTGTCTGCAAGCCATCAACATTAGAGATAACATGGTTGTGACTGTCATCAGCAATAGTAGCTGTAATAGTTGCGTTAGCTGTGCCGTTAAAAGAGGCACTACCAGAGACATCACCTGAAAGAGATATGGTTCTGGAGGTTGCTAGTGCTGTAGCTGTAGCGGCATTACCGGAGGTGTTCTGATTACCTTCTGTATTTACGCCGGGTAAGTTAATGTTAGAAGAGCCGTTGAAGGACACTCCACCGATAGTACGGGCTGTTTGTAGTGTAGTGGCTGTAGTGGCATTACCTGTAACCGCACCTGATAAAGCACCCTCAAATGTACCAGCTACAAATGTCTCACTGCCTACAGTCCACTTATCGTCTGCTTCGTCCCATACGAGTGTTTTGTTGGCAGCTGTACCACGCTCAATCTCAATGCCACCATTCTGTGTAGGTGTGCCTGTCTCATTAGAGTTGAGAACAATCTGGTTATCTGCAAGGTTGAGTGTCTCAGTGTTTACGGTGGTAGTAGTGCCGTTTACGGTTAGGTTGCCATTAACTACAGTGTTGTTAAACGTAACATTAGATGTAGTACCTACAGCCTGACCTATAGCTACAACACCATCTGTAATGCTTACGCCTGTACCACCACTAAAGTGAGCACGTGTTTCAGCTGCACTAGGGCCAGTGTATGTAATAGCACCAGCAGAGTAAGTTAAGCTACCGTCACCACCAGCGTCAGTGACACTAATAGCAGACTTAGCAGCTGCAGTAGCACGTGCATCTGTGTAGTATAGGTTAGTTGTGCCTTCTGCTACAGTGTCTGTATTACCCTGTGTAAAACTAATAACGCCTGTACCTGAGTTGTAGCTAAGGCTACCCGTAGCTGACACAGAAGATCTAGCACGAGCAGTAGTAAAGTACTGGTTAGTTGAGCCTTCACTGATGTCATCTGTGTCATGGTTAGATACGTCAGATACTGTACCTGTTACATTACCCGTGACGTTACCTGTTACATTACCTGTGATGTTACCAGTGACACCATTTGTAGCTGTTATAATACCTGTAACACCAAGAGTACCACCTACTGTAGCATTCGCTGATACAGTTAAGGCATCTGTGTCTACAGTACCATCAAACCAAGCATTCTTGTACTGTACAGAGGCTGTACCTAAGTCCAGAGTGTTAGTAGTCTTAGGCGTAAGAGCTGTACCTGAAACAATAAGGTCTTGCGCTGGGCCTACCTTAGTGATGGGTGCGCCTTCACCTGCAGTACCGTCATGAGCGTGACCAGTAGATGCGTTAAACCCTGCCTCAATGGCATTGTACTCAGCATCAAAGTCATCCGCATCAATAACGTTACCGTTAGCAATGTTGTTTGCTGTATCCTGACGTGTATAACCTGCCATGTTTTAGTCCTTACTGTCTATCGTTCTGTCTAAACTCTAGCAGGGCTGTGTCTAGAGTGAATGTAGGGTTTGTAGAATTGTCTTCAATACGGATAGCTATAGTCTTACCTGAGCCAATAATATTTGTGGAGTAGATCTTGTCTAACTCACCGCCGTATGTAGAGGTATTAAACACAGAGTTAGAGTCCCCAAATATGAATACAGATGTACCCGTACTTTCTACGCTCTGTGTAGCGGGTTGTATAACGCCTGTGTTTGTAGATGAACCAAAGTCATACTTAACGTTAAGATCCAGAGACATACTGCCAGTAGGTTCTGCATACAGTGTCATCTTGTAGAATGACTTACGCATCTGAGGATCAGACAGAGGCATATAAGGTGACTCGTAGATAGCCTCAATAGGTAGCCCATCAAAGCTTGATCCTATATCTAACTCATACACATAGCCATCTGTATTAGCAAAAGCAATAGTCTCAGCTGTATCCGTGTATCTACTGTCTGCTACAAAAGCTTTTATCCCCTTAGTTGTAGACCAGCTAATACCAGATGCACCTTGTGACACAAACTTAGTAGCGATTAAGCCTTTAGCTGCTTCGTGTTGTTCTGACTCAATGTAAGCGAAGATACGATACTGAGCTTTCTCTCGCATAAGTACAGAACAGAAGTTAGGCGTACTGCCAAGGAACGTGGTAGCATCCTTAGCTATAGGATCAGAAGCAATATCCAAACCAAAGTCACCAATACGATCCGTAGCACTCAGCAAGCGGATACCATCAGGAGCAAGGTACATAATGTCACCACCAACTTCCTGAATAGTGTCACCATTAACACAACCAATACGGTCTGTAATAGGTGATACCTGAAAGTCTGCTGCGGTGTTACCTGTTATGCGTTTAATGCTGTCAGTAGTAAAGACTATAAGCTGGTCACGGAAGACAGCTAGACCTGTTATCTCATTAGCTACGTTAATAGATCCAGCGCCATTGGCTGCACTAAAGTCATCTACAGTAAAGGGTGCAGTAAAGTAAAGGTTGTTACCCTTAGCGTAGAATGCTGTATCCTTAAACACTGCTACATTCTCTGCACCTAATACGTCTGTGCTGCCTGTAATAGCTGTGAGAGTATTGCCTGATGTGTTGTACGTAGCAGGGTAGTTATTACTATCTACAAAGATAACTTTATCGTCACCGTCTAGGTTATATAGAACATGCTTAGCCTTACCACCAAGCAAAGGTCTTGCACCCATGGATGTCCACGTAGTACCTGTGCCGTAGTAGTACTCTGTT
>Ga0209600_1000617_pt1 | contig 27231 bp, 20 predicted proteins | sample COGITO_mtgs_1104_FD_185518 | JGI IMG/M metagenome (GOLD analysis project Ga0209600, IMG submission 185518) | Pelagic marine microbial communities from North Sea - COGITO_mtgs_110421 (SPAdes) (version 2) | ecosystem: Environmental > Aquatic > Marine > Epipelagic ... | reverse complement strand
GTAAGACGCTATGAAACCGACGTGTTGGGGGCTATTGCCTTCGGCCTTTCCTAACTGGGCCACTTTTAAAAAGCCCGTCGGTTTATCGGCCCGATAACAGCTGCAACTTGATCTGCAGTAGTTTGGGATTCATGACATGGCTAGAGTCTGTCAGTGACTCTCTAATCGCCAGCAATCGACCATCTATCAACAAAGATCCAACGGGTAACTATCACGTCGGTTTTGAATGCGTGACGGTTATGTTGGAGTTTGAACAGTAGTACAAACAGTAGGTCACAGACAGCAATTGACAGAACCAAGAAATCTGTAAAACTGCTGGGAATGCTTGTTTCAACGCAATAGCTGGATCAGGAGTAGGGCTTCAATCCCTTCACCCGCTCCAATTCTCAACATCAAAGGTCCTTGGGCCAAGATACAAGTGACTGTTTCTAAACAGCGGCAATTATGGCATCAGCCTTTGGTATTTATCAGGCCTATCACCACAAATTGATGGTGCCCGCCCAAAAGAATGCGCCATAATAAGCCACCGCAACAAGCAAGTCCGGCTGACCAGCAACAAATCATCAGTTAAAAGATTTTGATACACCAATTGAAATTGAGATTTTGGGCGGCGTCACACATTGCTTCTCTTCCTGAAGCGCCCTGATATGACGACGGCGGGCTGGGGCATTTTCGCCAAGTTTGGCGGCGAAATCAAATTCAGCTTTTAACGCGGCGCAATCAAGAGCCTCATCCCCATCCTGGGTTAGAATTGACCGATCGGGCGGCGCGCAACCAAGCAGCAAAAACAATAGCATTATCGTTAAGAAACGCACGGCAGACCCTCTAAAAACACCCCTGTGATGGCCTTAGAAACACCAACCCCAAATCACCTTATGTAACACGCCAATAAGCGTTGCCAAATCAGCCGGTTTTGCACCCAGCCGGTTGCCTATGGCTTGAACGCAACAACCGGCGCACCGCCAGCGGTCCAGCCAACAATGCCATCACTCAGATGGGTGACATCACTGTAACCAAGCTGGCTGACAAGTGCATTGCCAATAATGCCGGTTCGGTTTCCGGTACGGCAATACAGCATTACTGGCGTATCCGGCGTTGGCACGATGGCGGTAAATTTTGTCTGAAATTCGGGATGCAGCTGCCCCGATTGGGTAAAGGCGGTAATGGTATGCGCGCCTTCGATGATTCCGGTTTCTGCCCATTCTTCAGCGCGGCGGATATCAATCACCACAACGCCGTTTTTCTGCGCCGCTTTTAAATCGGCAGGCGTGGCATCAGCCAGTTTCGGCGGTATGGCAACAGCAACCAGCTCGACATCGAAAACCAATGTTGCATTTGGCGGGATCACCCCGCCGGCACCCGCCGCACCATAGCCAAGCTCTGGCGGGATTGTCAGAACCCGCTTTTCGCCAATCTTCATGCCGGCAATGCCCTGTTCCCACCCCGGAATGACCAGTCCACTACCAAGGGTAAAGCTAAAGGGCATGCCACGTTTTTGCGAATCATCAAAAATGGTGCCATCGGTCAGGCGTCCTTGATAATGCACTGATACCTGCATTCCGTTCTTAGCTGTTTCGCCATCGCCTTCGGCAATGACCTCAAATGATAAATCGGCCGCGTTCACACTAACCCCCAAAAATAAAAATACCGGCAAGAAGGTAAGGAAACGTCCCAAACTTTTGATCCAGTGAAGAATTTTCATCAATTTTTCAACCCTTTGGTAATGAGCCGACTAAACAACAATTTATTAATCACATTATTTGACTGAAGATGCTAGTCCCCACCGGCCCAATTGGTAGCCCAAAATACGTATTTTGTGACCAGTTTCTGGATTTTTAGCCCAATATTTAAGGTGACTTATTATGTATTAATTCCACAAAGCTCTTCAAAGAAAATATCATTTGCAAGAAAATTGACGGTTTAATTTGGCATTATTGTTGGGTTATGAAAACATTGACCAAACAGAAAGAGACACTACGGCCAATAGGCAGAGTGCCATTGACAAATTTATTAGTCTTTGGGTTCGGACAGACAACTCTAATCGATTGATTTTTAGTCCCACAAATAACCAAAGACAGTGGAGTAACAACCAAATAAAATTTGCAATTATCAGCTTGATTCCAGTTTCGATGATGAGGCTTTCAGGGTAAAAAGCGAAACCGCTGAAAAGTGCTGTATTAACCGCATATACTTTTGGATTGATAAGCTGAAGCGTTAAACCGGATATAACTCCCGGTTTTGTAATATGAATAAATGCAATTTTTGAGCCGGCAAGAGCAATACTTAAGGATAGATAAACAAGATATCCAACAGATATAATCAGCAACATCGTTCGAATAGTGGAATTTGCCAAGACTGCAGTTGCAAGGCCCGAAATAACCGCAAAGCAAACAAGATTAGTGCCAAGGAACAAACCAAAAAGGTACCTAAATCCTTGCCGCCAACCATATGCGGCTCCTACTCCTGCCAATGATAACACGCCTGGCCCAGGTGTGATTATTAAAAGAAAAACCGCAAGGGCAAATGTTAGCATTTATTGAGGCCTATAAATTTCATCTCGAACATCAATTTTTTTATAAGCAAGTCGGAGAATTGTTAATGACTCAATCAACCATCGATCATATCGTTATTGGCGCAGCAGATTTAGAAAAAGCAACAAAAAGGATTGAGAATTTAATAAAAGCCGACTTTTCAACTGGTGGCAAGCATCCATTGATGGCAACGCATAACCGTTTAATCAAGCTTCAAAATTCAATATATATGGAAGTTATATCTATAGACCCCAGCGCTCCAATGCCCCAATCTTCAGCTCAAAAAAAGCGTTGGTTCTCGCTTGACTCGCAGTCAACAAAACGCCGTTTATCACTGGCACCGCAACCTTTGTGCTGGGTTGCCGCCGTTGATAATATCGAACAAGCGGTATCACATTGTGGTTACAATCCCGGTAAAATTATTGAGGTAACAAGAGACGACTTACGGTGGAGGTTAACAGTCCCAGAGAATGGAAAATTATCTTTTGGTGGTGTTTTACCTATTTTAATTGAATGGCCAAATGGAAAAAATCCTGCCGAAAAAATGCCGGAAAGCAACGTGAGTTTACAGCAACTTACCTTGTTTCATTCAAACCCAAAAAAAATCAAAGACATTTTATCCAAGCTAAATATTTCAGGCCCAATAAATATTGAACTTGGAGAACCAAGAATACAATTCTCTTTCAAAACCGCGAGCGGAAAAAGCATTCTTTTTTACGAAAACTGTTTAGCTGATATCCAATCATCCTCCTAAAATACCTGACATAATGGGCCGGCAAATCACGCCATCTCATGTGCGCGCAGCATTTTTTGAATGTTTTTATTTTTTACAATTAGCTAGTCAAAAAATCAGATCTCCTTTGAACCAAACGGGATGCACCGTTTATTAATAGTTTATGTTAGCTATCGCGCGGTGCCTGAATGCGATCTGTCATGCTATAATCTCTGCTAATCAAAAATAATTCTATTTTGTCAATTGAGCCTGGTGATATTGATGAGGTAAGCGCCAGTACCGAAGATAAATCATTTGGAGTCACCAAAGTTATAAACTGATCTGACGCTGATAAACCGTGATAAGCACCATCCAAAGACGCATACTTATTAAATGCAGTATTTGAAATAACTGCCCTACTTTGTATGCTTACCAACAACGCATCTGACTTTGAGATTGAATCGAAATTTGCATCAGTTACTAAGTCGGCTTGCCAGCAGGCCAATCTCTGTCCAATTCGAATTCTGTAATCTTTGAAATGCTTCTTAATGCCAGCCTTTTGCGCCAGGCGATGCTGTTTATTTTGCCGCCAATTTTCCAGTGATTTTTCACTATCCCATAATTGATGAGATAAAAGACTGTAATCATCAAGCTGGGCTCTATATCGGTTTAACCAAATCAGCCCATCATGTTTTTCCAGTTCGGGTTTAAGCTTCTCAACATATGAGAAATAATGATTTAAATGACCAGGGTTTGGAGCAACTTCAAAAAATAAACCTATGGGCGCTTCATTGCTTTTGGGCATATGCTGCCTCCAAAATTTCGCAAAAAAATTAGACACTTGATTTTTTCAGCACAGCTCTATGCAGAATGTTTTTTACAGTAGCTGACAAATTTATATTTCCAAAACAGCTTATCAAAAATATTTTTCCTCAATCTGAGCAATCTTTTTTTACGATTGTGTTGCCTGTTTTATTATTTCTGTTAGCGTTTATTCAAGCTGCATAAAAGCAGCGCTTCATAATCTTAATCAAAATTGAGGAGACACACTCATGAAACGTAGAGATTTTATTACTAAAGCGGGTTTGGTTGGAGCGGGCACAGTTGCTGCCTCTACGCTTGCAGCACCAGCTATTGCCCAAGACCGGATCGAGATTGCAATGGTATCAACTTGGCCAAGAGATTTTCCTGGCCTTGGCACTGGCGCGCAACGCGCAGCACAACGAATGTCTGAAGTCTCTGATGGCAGAATTCAGGTAACATATTATGCCGCCGGCGAACGGGTAGGTGCATTCGATTCGTTTGACGAAGTTGCATCAGGTAACGCACAGGCCTATCACGCGGCTGATTACTACTGGAAAGGCAAGCACCCAGGATGGGCATATTTCACTGCCGTACCTTTTGGTCATAGCTATGCGGAAATTGGTGCGTGGAACAACTGGATGGGTGGCCAGGAGCTATGGGATGAATTGGCTGGTGAGTTTGGCCTGAAATGTCTGCCATGCGGTAACACCGGCGTTCAGTGGGGCGGCTGGTTTAACAAGGAGATTAATTCTGCTGATGACCTCAAAGGCCTAAAGATGCGTATTCCTGGCCTTGGTGGAGATGTTATGGCCAAACTTGGGGCATCTCCTGTTTCACTCCCAGGTGGGCAAATATACGAAAACCTTGTCTCTGGTGCAATTGATGCAACAGAATGGGTTGGGCCATGGAATGACGAAGCCATGAAGTTTTATGAGGCTGCTAAATATTATTATTTCCCTGGTATGCATGAACCTGCATCGCAGCTTGCAATGGGATTTAATGCATCATTCTGGGGATCGTTAAGTAAATCTGATCAGGCTTTAATCACTTCTGTTACTCAGGCAGAAAATAACAACATCATGGCAGAATATAACGCCAAAAATGGTGCTGCCCTGGAGCGTCTAGTGAGGGATCAAGGTGTTCAGGTTCGTGAGTTTAATGATGATGTTTATGCTGCATTTAAGCGTGGTTCTGATGAAGTCTATGCAGAGGTGGTAGAGCATTCACCGCTTGCCCGCAAAATCCACGAATCATGCATGGCAGCAAGAAAAACTGTTGGTGATTACATCCAGCTAAACGACGTTGCATACGTTATGAAGCGTAACGCTGCTCTTCGATAAAAAATTAGCTGAGATCCGCTAATTGTGATTAGCGGATCTCAGTATTCGTAATTATTTGGTTAATCAAAATGCTTTTAGAACAGAAAAATAGTTTGTTTTCCGCGCTGCATTTAATCGGACTGTGCAGCGCATTATTATCAGTTCTTTTCGTGCTTAATAACTTTCTAATTTTTGGGTTTGATGCACCCGGTGCAATCAATGTACTCGGCCTCAATAAAATTTTTGGCGTAGAAAATCTAAAGGGTGGTTACAGCAGTGGATTATATGCTGTCGGGTTGGTGCAAACTGCAGCTGTTTTTGGAGTCATTTTTTGGTCGTGCTACCATACAATAGCAAAGAAACAGCTTCGGTTAGATGCGGAGCGCCTTGACTGGCTTTCCGCATATGTTATCCGTGCGGCTTTTTGGGCAGTGCTAATTGTTGGAATTGCCGATGCAATCATGTCCTTTATGCGCGTCGAAGATTTTCATAAGACTGTTTTTGGTGATTTAGGGGGGGCTATAATTGCCCTACCTAGCTCTCGCGGAATATACATCCATGTTCCTTTGATAATTGTTGCAGCTCTGATTGCTTTACGTGACAAATCAGTTTCTTTGGTATGGTTGACCCTGTTAGTTGTGATTGCTGAGTTCCTCATTGTGGTTGGCCGTTTCATTTACGGTTATGAACAAACCTTTATGGGAGACCTTGTGCGCTTCTGGTATGCAGCTCTGTTCCTTTTTGCATCTGCCTACACATTAAAAGAAGATGGCCATGTCCGAGTTGATGTGTTCTATGCAGGCTTGGAACGGCGCACCAAATCAATACTTAATACGATTGGGACACTGTTTTTTGGAATTCCGCTTTGCTGGCTTATACTAATACGCGGCATGTGGGGGAAATCCAGTCTAATCAATAGCCCAATGATGAACTTTGAAACGTCAATGAGTGGCTTTGGAATGTATGTGAAATATTTGATGGCAGCTTTCCTCATGATTTTTGCACTAAGTATGATTTTACAGTTTACCGCCTACCTATTTCAGTCAATGGCAGACATTCAGGAAAATATTACTGATGATTTGGATGCGGAAGAGGTTACTCAATAATGGAACTTTTATTCCTAGCACTCCTATTTTTGCTGATGATGTATGCCCTTGGTTCTGGCTATCCCGTTGCATTTGCATTACCAGGCGCTGCCATCGTCACAATCATTCTTGCCGGCCTAACTGGGACACTTTTTGAAGGCGATAGCGGTGCCTATTTTATTCAGGATGGGCCTATTGAATGGCTAACAGCAGGTGTTACAAACTTTCGCGGAATTTATTGGGAGGTGGAACGGGACACCCTCATAGCGATTCCATTATTTATATTCATGGGCATCATGCTCCAGCGATCAAAGATTGCTGAAGATCTTCTTGTCACCATGGCACAATTATTCGGAGCTGTTCCAGGCGGGCTTGGCATTTCAGTGGTATTTGTAGGGGGACTTTTAGCCGCGACCACCGGTATTGTAGGCGCAACGGTTGTTGCAATGGGCCTTATTTCGTTGCCGGCTATGCTGCGCAACAACTATTCAAAACCCCTCGCAACAGGCGCGATATGTGCATCGGGCACATTAGGACAAATTATTCCACCCTCAATTGTTCTAATTATTTTAGCCGATCAGCTGGCAAGTGCTGCCGATCAAGCGGCAACGGCGCGTAAAGCGTTATACAAGCAAGCAACTGGTCAGTTCAGCATGCCGTCTGAATTTAATATCATTTCAACTAGTGCCGGGGATATGTTCCTTGGCGCTTTTTTACCAGGAATTCTGCTTGTTGGTATCTACATGGCCTATATTTTGATTGCTGCGTTAATTCGTCCGTCGCTAGCACCCGCCGTAAAATATGATGGCAAATTATTGGAAAGAAGCTTTGTTGTGAAGGTGGCTTTAGCTTTGGTGCCGCCGTTGCTACTAATTTTCCTTGTCCTCGGGTCGATCATTGCAGGTATTGCAACTGTGAACCAAGCCGGAGCAATCGGCGCAGTGGGAGCTATGGTTATGGCAGGCTACAAGCTGCATGAAGGGTCAAAATCTGCGTTTTACCCATCAGTCTTAACCATCGCTTCACTTCTGTTAATTTGGGCTATAAAAGCTAACTTTAATCTTAGCATTAAAACCATTAGCAATTCTTCCGACTGGTTTGGCGTATTTATTGTTACGTTAGCGGTTATTGGTCTTTGTGCCGGTATAGCATGGAGTGGATGGCGCGCGTTTAGGGTTGAAGACACTCTTCGTGACGTTATGTCTGAGACAGCAAAAACAACATCCCTCGTCTTTATTATTTTGCTCGGCGCAGCAATGCTGACGGCTGCTTTTCGAGGATTTGGCGGCGAAGAGGTTGTAAAGCACTTCCTGTCAGGCTTGCCCGGAGGGTTTTGGGCGCAATTTATGGTAGTCATGCTAGTAATATTCCTGCTGGGCTTCTTTCTCGACTTTATTGAAATTGCAGTGGTCGTGGTACCAATCGTTGCGCCGATTTTGCTTGCTGATCCATCTGCCAATATCACAGCTGTTTGGCTTGGCGTTATGATTGGCCTCAACATCCAAACTTCATTCCTCACGCCTCCATTTGGATTTGCATTATTTTATTTGCGGGGAGTGGCATCCAAAGCAGTCAAAACCCTCGACATGTATAAAGGCGTCGTTCCGTTTATTGGCTTACAATTGCTAGGACTCGCAATCGTAGGTTTTAATCCAAGTTTGGTGAACTACCTACCAACCAAAACATTTTTATCAAGTGAGACTGCGCCGCCACCAAAAAACCCGCGCCTACAGTTGTGCTTAGAAACCCACCTATTTAATTTTTATGATGCCAATAAGAGCGAATATTTATCGCAAGTTAGTTTGCTAAATAATCTTGATTATTCTTCACTTCCAGAAACAACGAGGGCGGGGCTTCAGCGCAGTTTAAAATCTGCTGGTGATATTTTCATTTTGATGGACGAAATCAAGGAAGCTCAAGCTGAAATGGCACGTGCATCAGTTGCTTATGCGCCAATTCATACTGAGGTTCGCAGCCTTGAACGCACCATCAAACAAAATCAAGAAGAGATCAAAACTTTAAAAAATCAATTAAGGGGAACTGACGACATTAGCAAAAAGACCCACATCGAACAGTCAATCTCAACTCTTGAGGCCAATATTACAGAAAAACTCGCCTTAATTCCAAGCAGTTGGCAGAAAACAAATAAAGATTTTAAACTCATAACAACAAAATTAAATCGTGCGCGCATGCAATTTCGACGTCAATCAGATCAAGCCTATTCTGAGATCCGTGGAATAGTGAATTCAATCAACTCTGTTTCCATTTTGGATCAGGTCCGCCAAGACATAATCAATGTTAAAGCTCGGATAGGGCAACAATCTGTTGATGAGGCACTGAGCGAAATCAAAACAGCCTATAGTGCACTAACCAAAATCCCTGGCGCCAATAACGCCGCCAAATCATTGTCAGATGCGCGCCGTTTGATCGATAGAAAAGATCCGAATTTACCAAAAGCTGGTGCATTTGTTGATGAAACATTAGCTTCAATTAACGCCGAATTAACTTGGCGAGGTGAAGCTAAACAGGGCCCATATGAAAAACTTGCAGCATTTGAAGCTTACGCAAGATCAAATCTTGGCCTGCGTGAACAGGACAGGCTGAACCCAGAGCAAGTTGATTCAATCACATCATGCTTAGCAAAACATAGGAGCCTTGCTCTTCAATTTTAGTATGAATCGCGCAACACCCGTCAGCAATTTGCACTTAAAAAAGTAGAATAGTGGAGATAACGTGTGTCAAACCAAAGTGACAAGGGGGGTATTAATACCCAAGCCGTTTTGGCCATGCGCGGTGCAGGCTATTATTCCGAAAGAACTGCAGGTGCACGGGATGTCATTAATGATGCAAGAGAACTAGTACTAACGGCACTTGAGACTCTTTCCGATGCAGGAAGCCTGAGAATTGCAGATTTTGGCGCTGCCGATGGTGGTACTAGCCAACAAATGTGGAGTACGGTTATAGAAATGCTCCGCAAGTCCGGAGACAACCGGCAAATTGAAATACTCTATACCGACCTTGCAAGTAATGATTTTTCAACCCTGTTCAGAATGATGCAAGGTATGCAAGGCAGCCCAACCCATGCCTATCAAAAGCATCATGAGAATGTTTTTGTGCATGGGTGTGGAACCGGTTTTCACCAACAACTAATGGCGAGTGAATCCCTGCATTTAGGGTTTAGCGCCACCGCAATGCATTATGTTTCAGTCAAACCGCTGGAAATTCCAAAACATGTGCATGCCGCAAGAGCTGATCATACTAGTAATGCAGCCTTTGCAGAGCAAGCGGCGCTTGATTGGCAAAACATCTTGCTTGCCCGCGCTGCTGAGCTGGTTCCAGGAGGGCGTTTTATTGCGCTTAATTTTGGCATAGACGAAAAGGGGCGCTACCTAGGCAATACTGGCGGGGTTCATATGTTTGACCAGTTTCACAAACATTGGAATGCCCTATATCAGGACAATACTATCACCAAAGATGAATATGAAAAGGCAACATTCGCACAATACTACCGCAATATTAACGAGTTTTGTGCGCCCTTCAATGACCCACAAAGTCCAGTCAGTAAAGCCGGTTTGGTGCTAAAATCCTGTCACAGCAAGCTCACAAAATGCCCCTATGAAGCAGCATTCATAAAAGCCGGTGGAGCTGGTGGATCAATGACAAACGCTGAATACGCCGATAGCCTTATTCCAACCATGCGATCTTGGTCTGAAACGGTTTTCAGAACAGCAATTTCTGATCGAAGTGACGATGAAAGCCTTCAAATTATTGATCGTTTTTATAAGGCCTATCGTGACGAGGTTGCGGCAAACCCAATCGGTCATGCAATGGACTATGTCCACATTATTCTCGATATAGAAAAGACTGCTAATTAGACAATCTTTTCTAAATTACTCAGCACTTATCAATTTGTCTTTTAGGTGTTAATAGCCAATGGCGCATCCATCTTTGCGTGGGTCAGACCCAGCAATTAATAAATCTGTATCCCAATCAATAAAGATTGCTTGCGAGCCGCCGATAGGCTTGTTAGCTGGTTGAATGTTGTGCCCAAGTGCACGCAATGCTTCACGGATGTCATTACTAATTGGCTCTTCAACCTCGACAACATCACTAAACGGGTCCGGCATAAAGCGCGGCATATCCTGCGCCTCTTGAATATCCATCCCATAATCGAAAAGACGAGTCAAAAACTGCATATGGCCGAACGCCTGATATTCACCGCCCATAACGCCAAATGGCATTACGGTTTTACCATCTTTAGTGGCCATGCCCGGAATGATCGTATGAAGCGGGCGTTTGCCAGGTTCAATACAATTTGGATGACCTGGCTCAACTACAAATCCCTGGCCCCGGTTTTGCAAAATGACACCTGATTTTGGCGCAAGAATACCGGCACCAAAATTATGAAACACAGTGTTTATAAAACTACATGCATTCCGATCTTTATCAACAACACTAATGTAAACTGTACTTTTATGCTTAGGAAGTGTGGTTTCAGGAAGTTTATCAAGTGCCCTATTTGGGTTAATTTGAGCGCGTATGAGATCAGCTGTCTCCTGACTTAACATGTCATCAATCGGCATGGCAGAAAACTCCGGATCAGACAAATATAGGTTTCGATCACGATAAGCTATTCGGCCTGCTTCAATCTCATGGTGAATACGTTCAACAGAAATAGGATGATCACCAAACTTATCTACACCGGACATAATGTTTAGCAACATCAAGGCTATGACGCCTTGCCCATTTGGCGGACATTCCCAAATATCATAACCACGGAAGTTGGTTTTAATCGGTGTAACATAATTTGCCAATGCCGAGTCGAGATCAGCTTGTGTGTGTAAACCACCAAGTGTGTTTAGCTTGGTTAAAATATCGTCTGCTACCCAGCCTTCATAAAATCCAGCACGGCCATTTTTTGCAACAGCCTCCAATGCTTTGGAGAGGTTTTTATTAATAAACCGATCGCCCATTCTATAATTTTCACCATTTTTAAGGTATAGCGCACTCAAATCGGCATCACCCAAAATTAGCTCGCGACTTGCAGCAAAATCTGCTTCAACTCGTTGACCAATCGGAAATCCATCGCGGGCATAGCCAATTGCTGGCTGAAGAAGATCGCCAAGCGATTTTTTTCCATAATCACGATTCAATTGTACCCAAGCATCAATTGCTGTTGGCACTGTCACTGCATGAGGGGATTGTTGAGGAATCTCTTTGATTCCCTGTGCCAACAACCAATCAGCGGTTAAACTCATCGGCGCACGGCCAGATCCATTCAAGGCAATAACCTTGTCGCTACCAGCTTCTGAATAAAGGCAGAAGCAGTCACCACCAATACCTGTAGATTCTGGCTCTACAACCGCTTGTACGGCACTCGCAGCTATGGCTGCATCCATTGCATTTCCGCCATTTTGAAGAACTGTGACCGCAGCCTGAGTTGATAAGGGATTAGACGTGCTAGCCATCCCATTTGGGGCTAGAACTGGTGACCGACCCGGCCGTTGTAAACTACGCATCACATTTCCTCATAATAAAACCTTAAAAACAACTTGAGGTCAGAGTAATACAGTACCTAGGCTTATTTGAGCAATATAATATCACCAGCCATATAAGCAGCGCGAGGTGATGGTAAGGAGAAAAACATGAAAATTGGGTTCATTGGACTAGGTAATATGGGCGCTCCAATGGTGAAACGACTTGTGGCATCAGGTCACGACATCACTGGTTATGATTTAATGGAGAGCGCTATGGCTGCTTTATCAGAAGTAAAAATGAGTTTTTCCAAAGACATTTTAACAGCAGCCCGCGAACAGGACGTTGTCATAACAATGCTTCCCAACGGTGAAGCGCTTATCAAGGTTGTAGAAGCAATCATTCCTGTTATGCCGAAGGGATCATGTTTTATTGATTGCTCAACAGTTGATATAAATACTACAAGGCAGGTGGCTACACTGCTAAAAAATGCGGCCATTCACGTGCTTGACGCTCCAGTCTCAGGTGGTGTCGGCGGCGCTGTCGCAGGCACACTCACTTTTATGGTTGGTGGCAGTGAAGATAGCTTTGCCATAGGAAACCCACTTTTCAAAATCATGGGTCAACGTGTTATTCATTGTGGTGCTGACGGCGCCGGACAGGCAGCCAAAATTTGTAATAATATGATCCTCGGTGTTACCATGATAGCAACATGTGAAGCCTTTGCTCTTGCTGATGATTTGGCACTAGATCGGCAAAAGCTTTTTGATGTTGTCAGCACCTCATCAGGAAATAGCTGGTCAATGAGCACCTATTGTCCAGCACCTGGAGTTGGACCAGAAAGCCCATCTGACAATGATTACTTACCTGGTTTTTCAGCTTCTTTAATGCTGAAAGATTTGAAGCTTTCTCAAGAAGCCGCAACAATCCACGGCACACCAACCAGAGCCGGTCAACTTGCTTTGGAATTATATCAAGATTTTGTTAAATCAAGCAAAGGCGGAGCGCTAGATTTTTCTGCAATACTCCAAGACCTAACGTCACGCAGTAAAGATCAATAGTGCAAAAATGATTTTGCAAAAACCCTTAAAGCGGTGGTTTGCCAAGCACCAAATCAGCGCCTTTCTCTGCAATCATCAAAACACCAGCATTCAAATTTGCCGATAGCATAGTTGGCATTATAGAGGCATCAATAACACGCAAGTTTTGCATGCCATGAACCCGCAATTGATCATCGACCACTGCAGTTGGATCCGTCTCTGGCGCCATCCGACAAGTTCCCATAAGGTGGTAGACTGTAGTGCTTCGCTGGCGAGCTACGTCCAGTAATTCATCGTCACTTTGAATATGCGCACCAGGATACCCCTCATAATCAAAATAAGGCGCTAATGGTTCAGTATTCATAAGTCGGCGGCTTAGTTTAATACCGGCTAGCAGTACACGTCGGTCTTCCTCACTCGCCAAATAATTTGGCTGTATCAAGGGTTTGACGAAAGGGTCGCTACTCTTTGCGCGAACATAACCAAGACTTTCAGGACGTTGTTGCCAAGTAGCAAGGGTGAATCCCGGTTCATCATCAAGCCAGGCTTGCAAACCTTCCTTATAGCTAGCAGGCGTAAAGCTCACTTGAAGATCAGCATTACGAACAGTTTCATCCGAATGCCAAAAGCAGTAAACCAGCGTTGGTCCTAACTCAAGAATAGAACGCCTTCCTAAAAAATACTTGGCGATTTCACCAACCAATTTTGGGCCACGAGCGAGTTCATTTATAGTTTTTACATTTTTTGCTCGAGCAGTCAGACGCGTGCCGTAATGATCACGCAAATTTTCACCAACACCAGACAATTCATGCCTCACCTCAATACCAAGCTCATTCAAAAGCTTCCCTGGCCCAATTCCTGATAACTGAAGTAATTGTGGTGAATTGATTGTGCCGCCAGCAATAATTACCTCACGACCTGCATACACCTGATCTGGGCGGCCATTGGCTCCACCTCGATTATAAGCAACACCAATTGCCCGCTTACCATCCAGTAAAATTTTTGTTGCATGTGCGTTGGTAATGACATGAAGGTTAGAACGATTGCGTGCCGGCTTCAGAAAAGCGCGAGCTGAGCTCATTCGTAATTTGCCAGTGGCGGTGCGTTGAACATAAGAAGTGCCCTCTTGGTAAGCACCGTTATAATCTGGATTCCTCGGTATCCCAATGCTTTCAGCACCTTCAATAAAAGCCTCACAAAGTGGGTCGCGCCACGCAAGGTTGGTTATCTTCATTTCGCCCGTCTGGCCTCGATAGCTCGCATCTGGGCTATCCTCGTGGGACTCATAACGGCGAAAATAAGGAAGCACGTCATCATATGACCAGCCCCGATTTCCTTTTTGCGCCCAGACGTCAAAATCCATCTTTTGACCACGGTTAAAAATCAAGCCGTTGATTGAGCTTGACCCACCGAGAACTTTGCCGCGAGGCATTGGAATTGTACGGCCGTTCGTTCCTTTACTAGCCTCACTTTGATACATCCAATTTACTGATGGATTGACCAGTGTTTTAATGAAACCAGCAGGGATATGGATCATCGGATTCCAATCAGACGGACCTGCTTCCAAAAGGCAAACCTTATAGGTGCCACAAGCAGTCAAGCGATTTGCTAGAACACACCCAGCACTGCCAGCACCAACAATCACATAATCATATTTTTCTGACATCAATCTGCTTTCAAACTCAAATAAGGCCCTCAGTATATGATAGTGACTAATCAGTCTTAAAGTGACAAGTCTGATTTGCACATCACATTCATTAGTCCCAGACAAACACAGCTATTAAATAACACCATTTAGGCCAGCCCAGACTGACGTTGCTTTTCAGCTTTCAAATTTAACAAAATTGCGATGAAAATAATCCCCGCGCCCAAAAGAATTGGTAGCTCAAAAGCCTCACCATAAATCAAAAAGCCAATCACACTAATCAATGGCAAACGCATGAAGTCTAGGGGGATGACAACAATGGCTGGAGCAAGTGCCAGTGCATTGGTGATACAAAAATGAGCCATCAAACCACCTATACCCACGATCACAACCCATATGATATTAATGCCTTCTGGAAAAGTGTTCATACCCATAAAAAACGTTGCCATAAGGCCCATGAAAAGCTGCATTAAGGTCAGCCAAAAAAGAATACACGTAATAGATTGATCGTTTGTCAGCTTTTTAGTCGCCATCATTGAACCGGCAAAACAGATAGCACAAGCAACCGCTGCAATAATTGCAAAATCAAGTTGTTCCATATCTGGCCTAGCAACGATTAATACACCTGCAAATCCTAATACAACAGTTAAGACACGCTGCCTTGTTAAGGCCTCGCCCAAAAATAAAGGAGCAAATAACGCAACCCAGATTGGTGTGGAAAACTCTAATGCAAAAAGTTGTGAAAATGGAATGTAAGCAACAGCTAAAAACCATAAATTTTGTCCAGAAAAATGAGCCAAGTTTCGGAACAAATGCAGACCAAGGCGGTCACACCTGATTTCATTAAGGGTTTTAGCAAAAAAGCCAATAACTAAAACAATCAAAAGGCCAATTATAGACCGATACAGCATTATCTCAAAAGTGTTCAAGCTGGTTGCAAGCTCTCGCCCTGAAACCGCCATCAGACTAAATGACACCATCGCCCCAATCATCCAAACTGTTGCCTTCAGCGGTTCAGATCTTGTTGTCATGATTGAATCTTCCGGCACTGTATGAGGTCAAAAAACAAAAAAAATGTAGGTGTTATCGATGAATATTATTCTTAGACATATTTTAGCATATGCGCCATGCAAAGCTTTTCAGATTTAAAAGTGAAGTTTAAAAACAACTTGGTTCTAATAATCACTTTATAGTTAATCCAAATTTATGTTTAATTATTCTCTGATGGATAAAATAAAACTTCTGGATTGCTACACAAAGGATCATGGGCCAGCTTACATGACTGGAACCCAAGCCTTGGTGCGCCTACTTCTCGAGCAGGCGCGTCTTGACCGCGAACAGGGAATCAATAGCCGTGGCCTTGTCAGTGGTTATCCGGGGTCGCCACTTGGCGGGCTCGACCTCGAATTAAATCGCAATCTTGACCTGCTGGAAAAAGACGGGGTGACATTCCAGCCAGCAATCAATGAAGAACTGGCGGCAACTGCAATCTGGGGAAGCCAGCATATTCATCTTTATGATCAGCCCGAAATTGATGGGGTGTTTGGCCTTTGGTATGGCAAGGGGCCGGGCCTTGATCGCGCACTTGACGCCATTCGCCATGCCAATATGGGCGGCGTTGCCAAATATGGCGGCATGGTATTGGCGGTTGGCGATGATGCCACAGGCAAATCATCAACCCTTGCCTATCAGTCCGAACAAACCTTCATTGCCGCTGGTGTGCCATTTTTCTACCCGCGATCAATCCATGACATTATTCCCATGGGGTTGCAGGCTTTTGCCTTATCGCGTTTGGCCGGATGCTGTGTTGGTATGAAAATTGTTGTCGATACGGCCGATGCAAGCAGCATTATTGATCTTAACCGTATTCGCCCCGAAATCACCGCAAATGATGAATTGGGACCAGTTCATATTGGCCGCCATGATCCGGCATTAGTTCGCGAAGACCGGCTGTTTAATCTGCGGCTTCCGGCCGTTCGCCGGTTTCAAAAAGCGCAAAATATAAACAGCATAATCGGCAGCCAGCCAGCCATTGGTAAGCTTGGCATCATGACGGTTGGCAAAACAACTTATGAAGTTAATGACGCGCTTGCCAGCCTTGGCATTGATGATCCGGCAAAAGCCGGCATTGGCCTGTTTTCTATTGTCATGCCATGGCCAATTGACCCAGCAAGCCTTATTGATTTTGCGCAATATTATGATGAGGTGATGGTGGTCGAAGAAAAACGTCCCATCGTTGAAGATCAAGTGGCGCGGGCGGTGGTTAATCTTGCCGAACGCGCAGTCATCACCGGCAAATTAGCCCCAGATGGATCACGCCTTTTACCCGAGACTGGCGAAATCACCCATTCCATTTTAATGACGGCGATAAGCGAGCGCGCCAACGCGAATGGCATTGCAATGCGCCCAATCATAAAGCCAGACGTCGCCACAGCCGACCTTCCCAAAATAGCCGCGCGCACGCCATGGTATTGTGCAGGCTGCCCACACAATTCCAGCACCAAACTTCCCGACGGTGAAATTGTTGGGATGGGCATCGGCTGCCATTCGATCAGTGGGTTTTTAACGCCTGACATTATCACTAATTTCACCCAAATGGGCGGCGAGGGTGCCTTCTGGATTGGGCGTGCACCCTTTTCAAGCCATCACCATAGTTTCCAGAATATCGGCGATGGCACCTATGCCCATTCGGGTTATCTTGGCATTCGCGCGGCGGTGGCGGCGGGGGTCAATATCACCTTTAAAATTCTATATAATGGCGCTGTGGCAATGACCGGCGGCCAGACGGTTGAAGGCGGACAACCACCATGGGTTATTTCACGCCAGCTTGCCGCCGAAGGCGTGGTCAAAATCGCTGTTGTCAGTGACGCGCCGGATGCGTTGCTGACTGGTGCCAATTGGGCCAGCAATTGCCAGTTTTATGATCGCCAAGATATGTTGCCATTGCAGCAGGAACTCAAATCAATCGCGGGCGTTACCGCAATCATTTATGTTCAGGGCTGTGCAACCGAATTGCGCCGCAAACGCAAGCGCGGACTGATTGCGGATAAAACCGAAACGATCATCATCAATGATGCTGTCTGTGAAGGCTGTGGTGATTGTGCGGTCAAATCAAATTGTGTCGCTGTCAAACCCTTGATGCGACCCGAAGGTGAAAAACGCCAGATCGATCAAAGCCTATGCAATAAAGATATGTCTTGTCTCAATGGGTTTTGCCCAAGTTTTGTCACGGTCAAAAAAGCGGGTGGGAGCGATGCCTCAACCCCGTCAAAGACAAATATCAAGCCTGCCTTTCCAACAGATATAACACTGCCAATGCCACCACCAGCCAGCGGCGATATTTGCAACATTTTCATTGCTGGCATTGGCGGTACTGGCGTTTCCACGCTTGCCGGTATTTTGATTATGGCCGCACGGGTTGATGGCATTGCTGGAACCGCGGTCAATCAAACCGGTCTGTCGCAAAAAAACGGTGGCGTCACCTCGCAAATCAGGCTTGCCCGCGATCAATCACTTGATGGTCATATGGTGCGGCTACCAAGCCATGAAGCTGATTTGTTGATTGGCTGTGATGCAGTGGTGGCGGCAAATGATATGGTTCTTGGCCTTCTAAACAAAACCCAAAGCCGTGCCATTCTCAATGATAATATTGATCCGGTCGGCGTTGCTGGCGTCGGGATTGGAAGCATTGTTGATATGCCACTTGTAATGACCCGTCTTGGCACAGTCATGGATCCGGATCGCATCGTCAAATGGGCCATTTCATCGCTTGCCAATCAACTTTTGGGAAGCACGACATCAAGCAATATCATCATGCTTGGTTGGGCACTTCAAAAAGGGTTTATCCCGCTTGGCATTGATGCGGTTGAGGCAGCCTTGCGGCTGAATGGCACATCGCTTGAAAATAACCTTGCTGCATTGCGATGGGGCCGGTTGCTGGCGCATGCGCCGGACAAACTGTTTGCCTGTTTTGATGCGATCACAACGATCCCGCAAAATGAGGCAGCATTGACCGATCCCAATAGGGCGATTGCCTATTTTACCACGCAATTAACAAGCTATCAAAATGCCGCCTATGCCGCGCGCTATGAATCAATCATTACGCAGTTTATGGCACGGCTAAAAAGCCAAGATAGTCTGTCAAGCGACATTGGTGTGGCGGCGGCGCGGGCGCTATATCGGGCGATGGCAATCAAGGATGAATATGAAGTGGCGCGCCATCTAACCAGCACCGATTTTACCGCAAGGATTGCCACGGTGGCTGGCAATAATGCCGCCATTTCCTATCATCTTGCCCCGCCGATGCTGGCCTGGCTAAAGGCGCGTGATGGCAGCCCACGCAAGATACGTTTTGGCCGCTGGTTGACGCCTTATTTGCGCGGTCTTGCACGCCTATCATGGCTGCGCGATAGCTGGGCTGATCCTTTTGGCTATGCAACCGATCGGCGCGCCGAACGCGCTTATCGTGAACTGGTGATTGATTGGCTTGACACGCTTGGTATGGCGGCATCACCTGACCGGCAGGATCAAATCAAAACAGCGCTTGAGCTAATGCTGAAGATTCGCGGCTATGGTCATGTCAGGGCAGCAAATCATTCGCGCTATGCGCCTCAAATCACCGCAATCATTGAGCAAATCTCAACCCTGCCACCGCCAATTGGTATGGCTGCCGAATAGGGTTTATCTTGCTAGATATAGTTGGAAATTTCGATCAGATTATGGTCGGGGTCACGAATATAGACTGACAAAAGCGGGCCATTTGCGCCGGTTTTGCGAACCGGCCCATCTTCAATATCAATGCCATGATCCGCAAGATGCGTTTGCCAATCGGCAAGCGGCTGCGTTGTGATGAAACATAGATCAACACTGCCAGCCACCGGATTTTTGGCATGTGGAATAAACGGCGATGCGGCGTCATGCAAATTGATCTTTTGCAATCCGAAATGCAAAGACTGGCGCACCGGCCCCCCTGTTGGCGGCTGGAATGAGCTATGCTCCATGCCCAGAATTTCAGTATAGAATTTGATCGTTGCCACCAGATCAGCCGCCTGCATAACAATATGGTCAATCGATTGAATTTCAGGCTTTTGCATTTTAGCTCCTTTAAAACACCAAAACGAGACTAGTCTTTAACGTGATTGCAGCCTGTTAGCGGCCAATCGACAGATAGGTAAAGCCAGCATCCTGCATCGCGTCTGGTTCATAAACATTACGCAAATCGACAAGAACGCGTCCGCGCATTGCGGTGGCAAATTGCGCTGGCGTCAAAGCGCGAAATTCGTTCCATTCGGTAACAATAACGGCAGCATCAGTGCCGTTCAGGCAATCGGCTGCGCTATCACAAAATGTGACATCTTGTGGCAAAAGATGGCGCGCCTCATCCATCGCCTTTGGATCATAGGCGCGCAGAACAGCCCCTGCCTTGGTCAAGGCATCAATGATATCAAGCGATGGGCTGTCGCGCATATCATCGGTTTCCGGCTTGAAGGCCAGCCCTAAAATGGCAATCTTTGCGCCGGCAACTGACCCGCCCATGGCGGCGATAACACGATCGGCCATGGCGATTTTTCGCGCCTGATTATAGCCAACAACCGCATCAACAATGCTTAGATCGCTTGACTGTTGTTCGGCTGTTTTGACAAGCGCCAATGTGTCTTTTGGAAAACAAGACCCGCCATAGCCCGGCCCCGGATGCAGAAATTTATTGCCAATCCGTTTATCCAGCCCCATGCCCTTGGCAACATCATGGACATTTGCCCCAACTTTTTCACACAGGTCGGCCATCTGGTTGATATAGGAAATCTTTACCGCCAAAAAGGCATTGCTGGCATATTTGATCAATTCGGATGTTTCCAGATTGGTAAATAAAATTGGTGTTTCGATCAGAAATAGCGGCCGGTATAACGCGCGCATGACATCGCGGGCAGCGTCGGTTTCGGCACCAACAACAACACGGTCAGGACGCATAAAATCAGAAATCGCTGCGCCTTCCCGCAAAAATTCTGGATTTGAGGCAATATCAAATTTTGCATCAGGGTTTACTTTGGCAATGATACCAGCAACGTCGCGGCCAGTGCCAACCGGTACAGTCGATTTGGTCACAACAACCGTATAGCCTGACAGATGCTTGGCAATGTCTTCAGCCGCAGCATACACAAATGACAAATCAGCATGGCCATCGCCGCGACGTGTCGGGGTGCCAACAGCGATAAAAACAGCATCAGCAGCGGCAACCGCCGCGCCGAGATCAAGATCAAAATGCAGCCTTCCAGCCTTGACATTACGCACCACAAGCTCGGCCAAACCGGGCTCGTAAATTGGCATTTCGCCTTGGTTGATTTTTTGAATTTTCGCCGGGTCTTTATCGATGCAAGTTACATCAAATCCAAATTCGGAGAAACATGCCCCCGAGACAAGACCTACATATCCAGTGCCAATGACTGCAATTTTCACAATATTGATTCCTATGATCGCCCTAAGGTTTGATAACAGGCAGGCAAAATTTGATCAATCAAAGAGTTCGGGCAGGCGGCAAGTTTCATCACAGATTAGGATTTTTGCATTTTTTATGGCAAGGTTTCACACAAAGGTAACTTGACCTATTTTACCGCTGCAGAGTAAGCCTTTGTGATGGTGGCATCACCATTTCGATCAGCCGCATTTTAAGGAACAACACGAATGATCAAAAAAGCGATTTTCCCCGTTGGCGGACTTGGCACACGGTTTTTGCCAGCCACAAAGGCGCTGCCAAAGGAAATGCTTCCCGTTGTTGATAAGCCGTTAATCCAATATGCCGTCGAAGAAGCCGCGGCTGCCGGTATTGAGGAATTCATCTTTGTGACCGGCCGTAATAAAACCGCCATTGAAGATCATTTTGATCACTCCTTTGAATTGGAAGAAACACTTTTTGCCAAGGGCAAGGCAGCAGCGCTTGAAACTGTGCGTGGCATGATCCACGAACCGGGAACCGTGGCCTATGTTCGCCAACAAGAACCAGCTGGTCTTGGCCATGCTGTTTGGTGCGCGCGTCATTTGATCCATGATGAACCGGTTGCCGTTCTTCTTGCTGATGATTTGATCCTGGGTTCAAGTTGTCTGGCTGAAATGGTGGCATCATATCAAGGTGGCAACATGGTTGCCGTTATGGATGTTCCAAAATCTGAAACCGGCTCTTATGGAATCATCACCCCCGGTGCCGTTCATGGACAGCTTGTCGAAGTATCAGGGCTTATTGAAAAACCTGATCCGGCAAATGCCCCATCAAATATTGGTGTTGTTGGCCGCTATATCATCGAATCCGGGGTTTTCGCCCAGCTTGGCACGCAAGGTCGCGGCGCCGGTAACGAGGTGCAATTGACCGATGCGCTGGCACGCCAGATTGGCAAAGTGCCATTTCATGGATTTCGCTTTTCAGGCGAACGATTTGATTGCGGATCAAAAATCGGGTTTTTACAGGCAAATATCGCTTTTGCCATGTCGCGCGATGATCTTGCCGAACCGCTTGCAAGCTGGATTAAAAACCGCATGGCATTATCCTAAACCCCGCAGCGTCACTGATCGGCATAAGATATTGTTCTGACCCATTGCGCTGTTGCCGACCCCATCAAAAAGATTTCGATCAAAGGCCTTTACATGACAAAGCATGTTTTTCATCCAAGCATTTTACGCGCCTATGACATTCGCGGCATTGTCGATGAAACATTGACTCTGAGTGATGCAAAAGCCATCGGCATTGCCTTTGCGGCCTGTCTTCGCCAGCGCGGCTATGGCAATCATGTCGCGGTTGGCCGTGATGGACGATTATCATCACCCGCTTTGGCAGCAGCGCTTTGCGATGGGTTGGTTGCCGGCGGGGCGCGGGTTAGTGATATTGGATGTGGCCCCACACCGATGCTTTATTACGCTGGTGTTACCCTAAACGCCAACGCCGCCATTCAAGTAACCGGATCGCATAACCCGCCAACGCATAATGGGTTTAAAATGGTGATGGATGGTACGGTTTTCTTTGGTGATGACATTCAAGACCTTGGTGCCATCAGCGCCAATGGCCCCGCCCTTCAAAAGGGCGGTAGCCACAACGAAGTGCCGATTTTTGACGATTATATCAGCCGCCTAATTGCCGATGCCAATACCGGCGATTTCACCGTGATTTGGGATTGTGGCAATGGCGCATCAGGGCCAGCGACAATTGCCGCAACACAGAAAATTAGTGGCAGCCATAAAGTTCTGTTTGGCGATATTGATGGTACATTTCCCAATCATCATCCCAACCCTGTTGATCCTGAAACTTTGGCCATTTTGCGAAAAGCCGTTGCCGATGCTGGCGCAGATCTTGGCATTGGCTTTGATGGTGATGGCGACCGGATTGGCATTGTCGATGCCAAAGGCCGTCAGGTACCAGGGGATTTCTTAACCGCCTTTCTGGCGCGTGATATTTTGGCACGGCATGCCGGTGCGCCGGTTATTCTCGATGTGAAATCATCCGATATGGCAATGGCTTTAATTGCCGAGGCTGGTGGTGATGCGCAAATCTGGAAAACAGGACATAGCCATATGAAAACCCGAATGGCTGAAATCAACGCGCCATTGGCCGGTGAAATGTCAGGACATATTTTCATCAAAGACGGGTTTTACGGATTTGATGATGCGCTTTATGCTGGCCTTCGCGTTCTTTGTCAGATGGCCAAGACCGGCCAAAGCATCACCGATTTTGTTGATGGCTTGCCACCGCAACATGCAACGCCCGAATTACGTATTGATTGCCCTGATGATCAGAAATTCGGTGTCATTGAACGACTTGCCAATGAAGCAAAAGAGCGGTTTAGCGAAGAAAGCTTAAGCCTTATTGATGGCGTAAGAGTGCGAAATGATGACGGTTGGTGGCTTGTTCGAGCCTCAAACACCGAGGCGGCACTTGTCGCGCGGGCCGAGGGCAAAACACCCGAAATTCTTAACAAACTTGTTGGTCAAATCGAAGACGTGTTGGCTGGCGCTGGGCTGATATGGCAGCGGCCGTAAAACCAGCTGCCTCGAACAGCTTGGTCATCAAAAACCAATTACCAAAAAACCTACCCACGAAATATGACGATTTCCGGCAAAACACACGCCTTGCAACTTGAAACGACCGGCCGCTTCGGTTAAAAATGAGAAAATTCCATCCATGCCCCCCTTCCCGATGAAACTCACGGGTTGCCTGCTAAAGCGGAGCAAATAATGTCAGATGTTACCATCCATGGCGATTTAACCATTGCCACGGTTCTTTATGATTTAGTAAACGACGAAATTCTTGCTGGCACCAATATTAAGCCTGCAGATTTCTGGAACGGTTTTGATCAGGCGGCGCACCAACTCGCGCCAAAAAATCAGGCGCTTTTGGAAACAAGGGCAAGGCTGCAAAACCAGATTAATAACTGGCTAAAAACGCATACCAATGACGGCATTGATCCAGTCGCCTATGAATCATTTTTAAGTGACATTGGCTATCTTCATGCAGATGGCGGCGATTTCGAAATTGAAACCAGCAATGTCGATCCTGAAATTGCCACCATTGCCGGCCCACAGCTTGTTGTGCCAATCACTAATGCACGCTATTCGCTGAACGCCGCCAATGCACGCTGGGGCAGTCTTTATGACGCGCTATACGGAACTGATGCGATTAGTGATGCTGGTGGTGCCGAAAAAACGAACAGCTATAATCCGGTTCGTGGCAATAAGGTCATTGCCTTTGCTCGTGATCTTTTGAATAAATCTGCACCGCTGGCAATTGGCAGCTGGAATGATGTAACCGGTTTTGCCATTGCCGATGGAGCACTTGTCGTAGCAATGGGTGATGGTCATACAGGCCTTGCCGATCATGATCAATTTGTCGGCTATACCGGCAAAGCCGATGCGCCAAGCAGCATTATCTTGATCAAGAACGGGCTTCATCTTGAAATCATCATTGATGCCAATGGCACCATCGGTGCCGGTGATGCAGCGCATATTAATGATGTGATGGTTGAATCAGCACTGACAAGCATCATTGATCTTGAAGATTCGATTGCTGCGGTTGATGCTGAAGATAAGGTTCTTGCCTATCGCAATTGGAACAAGATCATGCGCGGCACCTTGACCGCGAGTTTCACCAAGAATGGTGAAATCATGGATCGCAAATTGAACGGCGATAAAAGCTTGATTGCCGCTGACGGCAGCCGCCAAACGCTGCGCGGACGGGCATTGATGCTGGTTCGCAATGTTGGGCATTTGATGAGTAACCCAGCGGTACTTTTATCCGATGGGCGTGAAATTCCCGAAGGGATTTTAGATGCTTTCATTTCAGTCGCCGCGGCGCTGCCCGATTTTGCCAGCAAACAGAATTCGCCAGCCGGTTCAATCTATGTTGTAAAACCGAAAATGCACGGCCCCGATGAAGTGGCTTTTGCTGTTGAAACCTTTGATATGGTCGAACAGCTTCTTCAGCTTCCCGCCAATACAATCAAAATTGGCATCATGGATGAAGAACGCCGCACCACGGTTAATTTGAAAGAGTGTATCCGGGCGGCAAAATCACGCGTTGCCTTTATCAATACTGGGTTCCTTGATCGTACCGGCGATGAGATTCACACATCAATGTATGCTGGCGCGATGATCCGCAAAGGCGATATGAAAGCCGCAGCGTGGATTTCAGCCTATGAAGATTGGAATGTCGATATTGGGCTTGCTTGTGGGTTTTCGGGCAAGGCGCAAATTGGCAAGGGCATGTGGGCCATGCCGGATTTAATGGCCGACATGATTAACCAGAAGATTTGTCACCCAAAAGCCGGTGCCAATTGCGCCTGGGTGCCATCACCAACTGCCGCCACGTTGCATGCCTTGCATTATCATGAGGTTGATGTTGCCAAACGTCAGGCCGAATTGACCGGAAAGGCACGCGCCAGGCGGTCGGATATTCTGTCAATCCCCGTTGCCAGCCGTCCAAATTGGTCAGACCAAGATATCCGCGCCGAATTGCGCAATAATGCCCAAGGCATTCTTGGCTATGTCGTTCGCTGGATTGATCAGGGTGTTGGCTGCTCAAAAGTGCCCGATATTCACAATGTTGGTTTAATGGAAGACCGCGCCACTTTGCGGATTTCATCACAGCATATTGCCAATTGGCTTCACCATAAAATCTGTGATGGTGACCTTGTTATGGATGTGATGAAGGAAATGGCCTCTGTCGTCGATGCGCAAAATGCCGGTGACACATCTTATGAACCAATGGCTGGGCATTTTGATCAGTCAATTGCATTTCAAGCAGCGCTTGATCTTGTCTTTAAAGGCATTGATCAGCCATCAGGCTATACCGAGCCGGTTTTGCACGCGCGCAGGCTGGAAAAAAAGGCACAAGCCAAGGCGGCGTAAAGCATATGACAAACTTGAAACAGGCTGTGACGCGGCAACGTTTCACGGCCTTTTTCATGTCCCGTAAAAACCGGTCAAGATTGCGGGTTTGACGGGTAGATTTCTTCGCGCAGCTTTTCACGAAGCTGGTCGATCAAAACCGGTTTACCATCACGCTCGACATGCCAGAAACTCCAGCCATTACAAGATGGCAGCCCTTGAAGCTGTGCGCCAAGGGCGTGAATTGACCCTGTTTGTTTCTTGTCGGTAAAGAGCGAGCCATCAGCGCGCACCTTGGCCTGAAACCGTTTTTTGGCATCAAACAAACGGTCGCCCGGCTTTAATAATCCATGTTCGATCAAATTGCCGAACGGTACCTTTGGCAAAGCACGCCGCGGGGTTGTTTCCAACAGATCATCCGAGGCAATTGGCGTGACAGCGGCCAATCTCGTTTTGGCAATTTTGACATAGCCAGGATTTTGCTCGATACCGATGAAATTCCGGTTCAGCCTTTTGGCGACCGCACCAGTCGTTCCAGTGCCAAAAAACGGATCCAGAATCACATCACCACGCCGTGTCGAGGCCAAAATAACCCGCGCTAGCAAGCTTTCAGGCTTTTGCGTTGGATGGGCCTTTTTGCCATCTTCCTTGATCCGTTCATTGCCGGTGCAAAGCGGCAATTCCCAGTCAGAGCGCATCTGCACATCATCATTTAATGCCTTCATCGCTTCATAATTAAACACATGGCGCGATTTTTGCGATTTTGCCGCCCAGATCAGCGTTTCATGCGCGTTGGTAAAACGTCGCCCACGGAAATTTGGCATTGGATTGGTTTTGCGCCAGATCACATCATTCAAGACCCAGAAATCAAGATTCTGCAAAATCGTGCCAACACGGAAAATATTGTGATAGCTGCCAATCACCCAAATAGCGCCATCCGGCTTTAACACACGGCGCGCCTCGGTCAACCAAGCGGCGGTAAAGGCATCATAGGCCGCAAAAGAATCAAATTTATCCCACGCGTCAGTGACCGCATCGACATGCGTTTGATCGGGGCGTGACAAATCACCAGCCAATTGCAGATTATATGGCGGATCAGCAAAAACCAGATCAACCGACTGATCGGCAATTTGGCGTAATTTGGCGATACAATCGCCTTGTAGAATTTGATTTACTTTCACCAGACAAAGCCTATTTCATTCATCTTTCGCCAGCCAGACGCCAGCGCTATCTGTCTAAAAGAATCACAGAATTAATAT
>Ga0209600_1000607_pt1 | contig 27386 bp, 24 predicted proteins | sample COGITO_mtgs_1104_FD_185518 | JGI IMG/M metagenome (GOLD analysis project Ga0209600, IMG submission 185518) | Pelagic marine microbial communities from North Sea - COGITO_mtgs_110421 (SPAdes) (version 2) | ecosystem: Environmental > Aquatic > Marine > Epipelagic ... | reverse complement strand
AGTGTTTTGTCGTTCGTAAATGGGCTGCAAATATAATATGGTTTGAGGACTTGGATGAATGAGAAAAGACAGTGACTAGAGTTTATTTTTTCGGGTCAAACGCTTTATTCTTGTCTCTCCGCGCCACCCTGAACGCGTTCCAAGGTCTCTGCCTATTAAATAATTGAATCCTAAATTGGACTAACAGAAAACTTAGGACGAGATGCTGAACTAAATTCAGCAAGACCACATTATACTAACTAGTGCAATGCCTAATCGCTAGTCACCCTGAACTCGTTTCAGGGTCTCTATCCATTCTTTATCCAATTACTAAATTCTACTTGCTGAAAACATTGGTTAAGATGCTGAAGCAAAATCAGCATGACAAGTTTTATAATGAATTACTAATAGACCTAAAGGGAATTTTACAAACCCTGTTATTAAGGTCTTAATAGCTACTTTTGCCCTGTTTATGGGAAGAAAGAAAGGAAGACACCCTTTGATAGAGGGCTTAGAAATAGCAGATGCTGGTGCAGAGGGAAAGGCCATTGGAAGATTTGGTGAAAAGGTAGTTTTTGTGCCTTACGTTGTACCCGGCGATGTCGTTGATGTTCAGGTGACTAAGAAACGAAAAAACTATTTAGAAGGTCGAGTTACTAAAATTCATACAAAAAGTGAAAAGCGAGTTACTCCAGTTTGTTCCCACTTTGGAATTTGTGGTGGCTGCAAATGGCAAAACCTAGGTTATGAAGACCAGTTGTTTTACAAACAAAAACAAGTCAAGGATCACCTTACCCGAATTGGTAAAATAGAATTACCTGAAATTCAGCCCATAGTTGGTGCTCCAGCAACAGAATATTACCGCAACAAACTCGAATTTACCTTTGCGCACAGTCGCTGGGTAACCGAAGATGAAATTGCCACTAACGACGAAATTGCAGAACGCAGAGGTGTTGGTTTTCACATTCCGGGACGTTTCGATAAAATTCTAGATGTAGACCGTTGTTATTTGCAGGGCGATCCTTCCAATGCTATTCGTTTGGCGGTAAAGGAATTTGCTTTTGATAATGATCTTTCGTTTTATAACGTAAGAGAACAGCACGGCCTACTGCGCAACCTTATTATTAGAAATACCAACCTTGGCGAATTGATGGCCTTGGTGTGTTTTGGTGAAGATCAAGAAGACAACATTGCATTGGTAATGGAGCATTTAAAAGAAAAGTTCCCACAAGTTACCAGTCTTATGTATGTGGTGAATACCAAGCAAAACGATACCATTTACGATTTGGATGTTCAGAGTTTTGCTGGAAAAGATCACATTGTGGAAGAAATGGAAGGCCTAAAGTTTAAGATTGGGCCTAAGTCTTTTTTCCAAACCAACAGCACTATGGCGCTTAAACTCTACGAAATAGCGCGCGAATTTGCCAACATACAAGAAGAAGACGTAGTATACGATTTGTATACTGGCACGGGGACCATTGCCAACTTTGTAGCCAAGTATGCAAAGCATGTGGTGGGTATAGAATCGGTGCCTGAAGCTATTGAAGATGCCAAACTCAATTCCGAAAACAACAACGTGGAAAACACTAGTTTTTATGCTGGTGATATGAAGGACATTTTTACTGGGGATTTCATAAATGAAAATGGGAAACCCAATGTCATTATCACCGACCCGCCACGAGCCGGAATGCATACCAACGTTATAGAAGTGATGCTGGAACTGGAAGCGCCAAGAATTGTCTATGTAAGTTGTAATGCAGCCACTCAAGCGCGCGACCTACAATTGCTAGACCCCAAGTACACAGTGACTAAGGTGCAGCCGGTAGATATGTTCCCACATACACATCATGTGGAGAATGTGGTGGTCCTGGAATTGAGGGGATAAATACGCAGCCCTACTCTTTCATTTCAAATAGCTATTTTTAAGTCGTGATAATTAGCAGAAAAAATCAATCACTTACAACCGCTTAAAACAATTATACTGATGTAAATCTGATTATTACAACAATTATTGAACGAAGCATATAAATATATAAGCGTAGATACGCTTATAGCCACTAGTTAGCGTCAAGTAAAAATAATAGCATATGAAAAAAGTAATTTATGCATTGACACTGTTACTTTGGTGTGGCTTTCACAGCAAAGCCCAAGTCAACTTGGAGAGAATTGACAGCATTGTTCAGAATGCTGTAACATCTGACCTTTTTGAAGGCACAGTTCTAATAGCAGATAATGGTATTATTGTTTATCAGAAATCATTTGGCTTTGTCGATAAAGACAATGTCCTTCCAATAGAAAATTCAACAAATTTTGGTATTGCTTCAATCACGAAAATGTTTACAGCAATCATAATTTTACAACTTGTAGAAGAAGTTAAAATTCAGTTGGAAGACAAATTGAATGTTCTCCTTCCAAATTTAAAAATTCCAAAGTCAAATAAGATTAGCGTTCATCATCTGTTGCTTCATATTTCGGGACTGCCGAATGAAGATGATGATATTTATGCTCAGTCAACAAGTCCAAACGAGTTTGTTCGTAAAACTTTAGATAACAAACTTCAGCGTTTTGGCCAATTCAACTACGCCAATATTGATTATGTTTTACTCGGATTAATAATAGAAAAATACGACAACACAACTTGGAAGAGTTCAGTGCAGAATAGAATTATTGACAAGTCATTAATGACTCGAACAGGTTTTTTAGAAAGCGGGAAATACCCAAGTAATTTTGCCTATACCTTTTCCTATGACCAAGAAAATAAAAGGGAAATTGACCCCTTATTTTATATTGAGAATTTCTATGCTGCAGGCTGTATGTTCTCTACCGCTGAAGACTTACTAAAACTTGACCAAGCAATGTATGGAGACGAATTTCTTTCTAGGAAAAGCAAAGAATTGATGTTCAAATCCTATCCGGAATACAACTATTCTGGTTACAGTGTTTGGACATACAACTACCCCTTTACTCCATCAAAGCCAAAAGTTATGGAAAGAAGGGGTGGAATTTTAGGAGCTAATTCGGTTTTGATAAGATTTCTTGACACCAACAAGACAGTTATTATTTTAAGCAATAACAATAGATTCAACCCGGATTCTTTTGGGAATACGGAAGGTTTAAAAGAAGCTCTAATGATTGAAACAAGTAAAACCAGCCGCTAACAATGTATATGAAATCATAGCACCCTGCGGGATGCTACGCTTCATATACTCAACGTTAACAAGTATTGCGCCCGGGATAGAATTGGAATATAAACCGATTCATTTTTGGTGTATATTTACACCAAACTTAGAATTATAGCAAGGCAAAGTATATCACTTACAAACCCAAACGATGAATGGCTAAAAAGTCAGGTCGCTAATCAAGAATATTCAAGCAAAAGTGAAGTTATTAATGACTTAGTTCGACAAGCTAGAAATCAGCAAGCACGGGTTGATTGGCTGAGAAATAAGCTTAAGGCAGCAGAAACCAGTGGATTTACTTTAGAAAGTAAGGAATCTATTCTAAAAGAATCGAAAGCAAGATTGAATGCCTAAATACAGACTGAGTAAAGCCGCCAAAGAAGACCTTATTCGCATTCATCAATATGGAGTTAGAAAATTCGGTGAAGCTCAAGCAGATCATTATTTTAACCAGTTCTTTGAACGATTTGAATTAATTGCTGAGAGGCCGCTTGCATTTGAATCAGTTGAATTCATTTAGACAGGATACAGGAGGTGCGTCCGCGGAGTTGACAGTATTTTCTACTGCGTTGAGAATGACAACGTTGAAATAATGGCAATTTTAGGCCTACAAGATATATCCTTGATACTTTGACAAAGCACGCTTGCTAACAACAACTTAAAGGCAAATGCTAGCGATAGTGTAAATTTGAAACAATTGAAATTTAAGAACCATTTCCCGAGTTCCGAAGAGTCTGCCAAGGGCAGTAAGTGTATTGCCGGCCAGGCAGGGTTACAGCCGCACCCAATCAAAACGCAATAGGAATGAATATTTTGCCTACGCTTCCAAAAGCATTTATCCCGCAATTTACTGATCATTAGGGTGATATAATCTATTCGGTACGATATATAAACATCCTTTACAAAGTTATATTTACATCGATTACAATTTTTTAGGGTTGCAGTGCGCAGGAGAGAATAAACGTTGACTCAGAATACTATTTTGAAATTTAAGCACACTTTTATAAACCCCTAACTCTTGCCTGGTGAGTTCTTAGCGCCAATCATAATTTCATTTAAACAACTTCAACAAATAGTCTACATACAAGCAAAAACGGTAATTTCGCCGTTTAACAATTGAAACACTTTTTACCATGATAAAGCACACGCTTATTGAAAACCTAGTGCACGTTTCTATTGAAAATGTCGATTTTTCATACAGAATACCTCTTAATAAACTGGGAAACACAGTAGATTGGAGAATAGGAGAAAAAGCTGGATCAGACATAAAAATTAAGAAGGTGTCCAAATGGACCCTTCAACTATTCACTAAAAAAGTGGCCTTGGATAATTATCTATTGGATTTCAAGGGTGTTATCGAAAAATACAAATCGGAAAATTCCATCAACTGGGAATCTACTTTTTTGGCAGTAGCCGTTCAAAATGAATACAATCGCTTAAAAGAAACTTCGAAAGAGGCCGATAAAAAGTCAAGCGAGGCAGAGCTTATTTCAACTTTAAAAAAGAAGTACAAACTGGATTAAAAGCAAGTGGCTATCTACTGGCTGAATAAAAGAAGAGCATACTTCACTGAAGAGAAAATTGAAGCCAAAAAAGTCAGCGTAAAAGGAAACCCAGCTTTACTTTAGGTTTTGATTGATTCCTTAAAGTGCCGCTATTTTAATGAAGTAATTCAACCAACCTGTACTTACAATTGTTTACCTTACAAACTCAGACAATGAAAACAATACTCATCATACTCGGTATTCTACTTTTAGCCTTTATTGCTTTTCAATTATATGCCATGAAAGGACAAAGCGGAATTGAAACCTATCCCTACACCGTAGAAGAAAAATTCGACAACTTTGAAATTCGCAGTTACGAAGCAAGTCTTTTTACTATGGTAAAACTCCCTCCAAGCGAATATAAAACCGCTTCTGGACAGGGGTTTAGATTGCTTGCTGGTTACATTTTTGGTGGTAATGAAAGCAATGAAAAAATTGCAATGACGTCACCTGTGAAAATGTCATTAGAAGATTCAATGACCATGATGTTTATGGTGCCTAAACAATACAAAAAGGAAGATTTACCCAAGCCAAATCAGTCTCAAGTCAAATTCCATGAGGAACCAGAAAAAAGGGTAGCTGCAATCACATTTGGTGGCTGGGCAGATGACGACAAAATTGAGCGCTACAAAAAAGAGCTTATAAAAGCATTAGAAGCTCAAAACATAAGCTACACACAACGCTTCTATTTTTTAGGTTACAACGCGCCTTACGAAATAGCAAATAGGAAGAATGAGGTCATTGTAGAACTTGCAAATTAAACCAGCTTTAAGCGTTTATTGAAATTACTGCCATTTTGTGTCCTTACAAACACCATTAAAGAAAGCAATTGACCCATTCAGATATTTGATAACTGGAGCATACTAAAAATAGAACAGTTTGCGTTGCACTTGCTTTCAAATGTAGTTATGACCTTATCTAAATCTATAAAACCTTCATTGCCCCTTCTTGCTATTGCAGTGCTAGTTTCAGTTTATTCCTGCAAAAAAGACGAGGAAGATACTCCTGTTACTCCCCAGTGTTTAGAATCCGCTATCGTTCAATTTGACCTAACTAAAGCCTGCCGATTCAGCGCTAAAGTTGATCGCTATACCTTTCAAAGAAAAACTGTTTATGCATTGGTCCTAGGAACTTGTGGCGCTGATCAAACCACCGATATTATTGATAGCGAGTGCAACACAATAGGCACATTAGGTGGTATTGCCGGCAACAACAAAATTAACGGCGAAGATTTTTCAAACGCTATTTTCATTGAAACCCTTTGGGAAAATTGATAAAATGAAAGCACTCCTAGCAACTTCGCTTTTATTTATAAGCCTAGTATCTTTAAGACAAGTAACTACTGAGAAAGTAATCTCAATCGGCCCAACACTTTCCTTCCAGAATTACGAACACTTTAAGCGCCTTACTCTAAATTCTCCCGACTGTCGAGTTGAGTTTTTGAGCGACTTCAATTTTGAGTGGGGTTATGATACAAAAGTGTTGGTAAAAGAAACCAAATTGAGTGAAACCTTATCGGATGGGACTGAATACGAATACGAGCTTATTAAAGTAGTTTCTAAAACTAAGGTTGCCGATTCTACTCAGTTTAACTTAACCATTGACCCTCAGCGCTACTATTACGAATTGGAGGGATATGAGGCGCACATGAACAATACCTTAAAGCAACTCGACGATAGCACCTATTTCTACTTTGACGAAGTAGAAATTGAGGTACCTGAACAATTGCGCGAAACCGTTAAAAGTATGGCTCCGGGTAAAACCAGTAGCATAGGCCGATTCGAGTTTGTAAATACCAAACGCATAAAGCTGCTTCGATTAATTAATTGATGTTATTTTGGTCGCCTAAATAGTTACACTATGAAAAATACATTCAAAATTATCGCAGTACTTGCGCTTAGTTTTCTAATTACTACCAACCTTACTTCATGTAGAAAAAAACTGAAAGGAGAAAACTTGTTGTACGAAGGAACATGGACGAACGGGCAGACCTACATGGAATTAGATAGCCAAAACGGGATTTTTTTGTTCGACCCTTTTGACACGAGCTCTACCTATGTAAAGACTTGGCTGCCGGGAGATGTTACTATGACTTTCGAAGAAAGTGGAAAAGCAACATATTACCGATACTCCTACTCTAGTTTTTCCAGTGGTTATTCTACCTCAACATCTTCTGAAGAAAAAGAAATTAAAGGAAAAGTAAAGATCAAGAATAATACTTTGACCGTTAAGTTTGCTTTCATAAAAGAGGAATTTACAATTACCAAGCCGCCAACAAATGATGCTATGGGCCGCTATATGGTTTTAAGTGGTGACACTTTTAGGTTAGAGCCTTAATTGACTTGACCAATAAAAAGCTCCTGCAGCATAACCAATGGTCAATACTTCAGCGAAGTAGGTTTAAGCAATTATTTATAGTAAAGTAAGTGGCTTAAGAAAATCAATATCTCTAATTTTGCAGATTAATTCTGAAAGTGATTTGCATTTTCTCATGAGAAGGCTAATCTGCGTTATTGGAATTAAACAATAAAGTAAAATCCAGAATACAGTTCAACTCCAAGTTGTTAGAAGAAATCATTGATGGCCGAAAAAATTAAGGAAGAGGAATCAGTAAAAATCAGTCAAGAGCAAATTGACAAATGCCTTGAGGTTTTAGAACAACTGAATTCCGATACCGACCAAATTTTTGAAATTCCAAAAAATAAAAGAGTTGCCTTAATAACTGCTGCTGGTCGATTTTCTCGACCTGGAAGAGAAGAGTTTGCAAGACGTAAAAAGTCCGCTAAAAAAGTTCAAAGACGAAAAACCAAGGAAAAAGATAAACACGCTCGAAATGCAACGGGTATTCGTTCTGCGCGAGAAGCGCATATATTCGAAGCTCCCTTGATGATTGCCTTAACGGGTAAAGAAGATGAGAATGCGGTTAAACTATCTTCTCCAAGAAACTGCTACGTCTGTAAAGAAGAATTTAATTATTTGCATCACTTCTACGATACTATGTGCAAGGAGTGTGGCGATTTTAATTATGCTAAACGTTTTCAAACTGCTGATTTAACCGATCAAGTTGCTCTAGTTACGGGTTCACGACTTAAAATTGGCTACCACATTACTCTTCTAATGTTACGTGCTGGTGCCACTGTAATAGCCACTACCCGATTCCCAGCGGATTCTGCCATCCGATTTGCAAAAGAACTCGATTTTCACAAATGGAGCAATCGCCTCAAAATTCACGGCTTAGATTTAAGGCATATTCCAAGTGTGGAAATATTTTGCAATTTTATTGGGCAGAAATACGAACGATTAGATATTCTAATCAATAATGCTGCTCAAACGGTAAGGCGTCCTGCTGGATTCTATAAACACCTTATGGCGAATGAAGAATTGCCTACAGATCAATTGCCTCAGTTCGCACAAGAATTATTGAAAGATCACAATGCCTGCATCAGTGAAATTCGAGCTTTGAGTTCGACGTTTTCTGAAAAGGAAGAAAAAAACTTGCCAGTTAGCTGGCACGGAAATCAAATCGGAATTGGATTAAGTGCTTCGGCTAAACTTTCTCAAATACCTTACAGTATTGATAATTCGTTACCAACCGAAGAAGTATTTCCTGTTGGAGAATTGGATGCGGATTTGCAGCAAGTTGATTTGAGAAAAACAAACAGCTGGCGACTGAAATTGGGCGAAATTCACACCAATGAAATGCTGGAAGTACAGCTCGTTAATTCTGTGGCTCCTTTTGTATTGGTGAACCGTTTGGTAAACATCATGAAAAAGAAAAATACCGGAATGAAGCATGTCATTAATGTTTCTGCAATGGAAGGTAAATTTCACCGTTGGCACAAAGAGGATAGACATCCCCATACCAATATGGCTAAGGCTGCATTGAATATGATGACACATACTTCTGCTTCGGACTTTGCCAAGTTTGGAATTTATACCAATGCTGTTGATACTGGCTGGGTAACCGATGAAGATCCGGCTGAATTAGCTAAACGAAAAGAAGAGCTGCACGATTTTCAACCTCCGTTAGATATTGTTGACGGTGCTGCAAGAGTATTAGATCCGCTGTTTGACGGTATCAATACCGGCAAACATTGGTGCGGGAAATTCTTGAAGGATTACCGTCCAATTGATTGGTAGGTTGGTTGGTTGGTTGGTTTCTGTCCTTTTGTTCTCGATACATTCCGCGAAAAGCGGAATACTCGAACTGACAGTAAAGAATAGTTTAGTTCAATTCAATTCAGCAATAAAAAACATTAATACTGTCCTTTCGAGTGGCCGACGATAGGAGGTTGTATCGAGAAGCCTTTTACCCATTTGCTGTCATGCTGAATTTATTTCAGCATGACTAATTAATATAAAGCATCGCATTCCTTAAAAAAGGAAACTCCCACTTATCCTTAATCTATTTTGAGTATTCAATTACTCAACTACATTTGTCGCAAAATTTATTTGCTAAAAATTCGACGTATGCTACATTCCAGAAAAATAAATCAGTGGATAATTCCACTTGCCGCTTCAGTGTTATTCGCTGCTTGCGCATCCAATGAAAAAGAAGAAACTAAAAAAACAGAACCTGTGATTGACAATATTTTACTTAAAGAATGGACAGGCCCTTATGGTGGCGTTCCGGCGTTTGATTCAATGAAATTGGAAGATGTAAAGCCTGCTTTGCTTCAAGGTATGGAAATGAATCTTGCTGATATTGATGCTATTGCAAACAATGAAGCAGCTCCAACATTCGAGAATACTATTGTTGAAATGGAAAGAGCGGGTGCGCCTTTAAATCGAGCCTTTAATTATTACGGAATTCTTAGTGGAAATATGTCTTCTCCAGAGTTTAGAGAAATTCAAGCGGAAATGGCACCTAAATTTTCTGAGTTCTCGTCGAAGATTACTCAAAATGAAAAATTGTTTCAGCGCATTAAATCGGTTTATGATGCTTCTCAAACAACACCTCTTGCAGCAGACAAACAGAGAGTATTGGACCTAACATACATCAGCTTTACTATGAAAGGAGCTGAACTGGATTCGACTAAGAAAGCTGAGTATGCTGAATTGAGTAAACAACTATCAAGCTTGTATACCAAATTCTCGAGCAACACTTTACATGATGAGGAAAACTATGTGACTTATTTGACAAAAGATCAGTTGGGTGGTTTATCAGAAGGATTTGTGAAATCTGCTGCAAAAATTGCTGCTGATAAAGGCAAAGAAGGAATGTACGCTATTACGAACACCCGTTCTTCAATGGATCCATTCTTAACCTATTCTACTGAAAGAGAATTGCGCAAACAAGTTTGGACCAATTATTATTCTAGAGGTGATAATGGAGATGAGTTTGACAACAATGAACTGATTGCCGAAGTACTTAGACTAAGACGTAAAAAAGTAGAACTACTTGGATTTAAGAACTATGCTGATTGGAGGTTACAGGATAGAATGGCTAAAACTCCAGAAAATGCAATGAACTTAATGTTGGCGGTTTGGCCTGCTGCAATTGCAAGAGTTGCTGAGGAAGTTGAAGATATGCAAGCCATTGCAAATAAAAACGGAGATAAAATTACCATTGAAGCATGGGATTATCGTTTTTATGCTGAAAAAGTGCGTAAAGACAAATACAATCTTGATTCTGAAGAAGTAAAACAATACTTGCAGTTGAATAAATTGACTGAAGCTATGCACATGGTTGCTGGTGAATTGTTCAATTTCAAATTCACTCCAGTGCCGGAAGGTTCAGTGCCCGTATTTCATGAAGACGTAAAGGTTTGGGAAGTAACCGATATTACTTCTGGAGAAAATGTTGGCCTTTGGTATTTAGATCCCTATGCTAGACAAGGAAAACGATCTGGTGCTTGGGCTACAACGTACAGAAGTCAGTCGAGTTTTGATGGTGATAAAAACGTATTAGCCTCCAACAATTCCAACTTTGTAAAACCTGCACCAGGCGAGGCTTTATTGGTTTCTTGGGATGACGCAACTACTTTCTTTCATGAATTTGGACATGCATTGCACTTCTTTTCTTCAGATGTTACTTACCCTACGTTGAATAGTGGCGTTAGAGATTATACCGAATTTCAATCGCAGTTATTGGAGAGATGGTTGGCTACCGATAAGGTGATCAACAATTACTTAGTGCACAACAAAACTGGCGAACCTATGCCAGCTGAATTGGTTGCTAAAATTAAAAAAGCAAGTACCTTCAATCAAGGATTCTCAACAACTGAGTATTTGGCTTCTGCAATAATGGATATGAAATTGCATTTGGCTGATCCAGCGAATATTGACATTGACAAATTCGAAAGAGAAACTTTAGCAGAAATGAAAATGCCAAAGGAATTGCCAATGAGACACAGAACTCCGCATTTTGGACACGTTTTCTCTGGTGAAGGTTATGCAACAGCTTACTACGGATATATGTGGGCAGATGTACTTACAGCTGATGCTTCTGAAGCATTTGCTGAAGCACCAAACGGGTTTTACGACAAAGAATTGGCTGCTAAAGCGGTTAAGTATTTGTTTGCTCCAAGAAACGCTATTGATCCAGCTGAAGCTTATCGATTGTTTATGGGCCGTGATGCTAAGATTGACGCTTTAATGCGTGACAGAGGATTTCCTGTTCCAGCGGAGTAAGAACAATTTGTTAGACAAATAAAAAGGGGCGTTAACGCCCCTTTTTTGTTGTAAAAGACTGGCAAAAGTAGAGTCTCTTTGCAAGACAGCTGCAAATTGCAAAAAATAAAATGTTAGTTTTGATTTAAACTTACTAATATGAAAAACCTATCGCTCTGCTTCTTATTACTTTCGTCTTTCATTTTAACAGCTCAAAAAAATGACTTTTCTATAGAGCTTGATGGAATAGATGATATGATTACTATCCTTAATTCAGCTGTTATAGATAGTATAGGAAATTCTGACTTTTCTTATCATATGTGGTTCAAAAAGAAATCTACAGATATCGTAACAAAACCGAGTGAATATCTGATTGATAGAGACTCAAACAGCGCTGGTTTTTGGTCAAGATTGGAAGCTGATGGAAAGGTTAGGTCAATTATAGATGAAGGGTCTAATGCCGATCAAATATACTCGAATGCCTCTTTTTATGATGATAAATGGCATTATCTAGCTGTAGCTGTTGATTTTTCAAACGCTTCGTATAAAGTCTACATTGACTCTATATTAAATGATTCAGTTGCTATAACAATCAACACCTCTAAAATTAATGTCCACGATAATTTAAATATAGGAGGAGTAGAATCAAATGGCACAAAGGCCAGGTTGTTCAAAGGAAAATTAGATGATATAGCGTTTTGGAATAAAGCTTTAACTGAAGCAGAAATTAGACAATACATGAAATGTCCTCCAACTGGTGCTGAAATTGACTTAATAGGTTATTGGAATTTTGATCAAGGAACAAGTACAACAATTGCTGATCAATCCTTGAGTAACAATACTAGTGTTGTTTACGGTAATCCGAGTTGGAGTGCCGATGCTCCGGTATATAAATGTGGAAAAGATACTGTTGTAAAACCTAATTCTGTCTCTAATGATCGCTTCAATTCTACAATTGATGTGTTCCCTAATCCTTCAAATGGGTTTATAACAATTCAAATTTCACATGAAACTATTGGAGAGATATTTATTATTGACTTGTTAGGCAATGTAGTTTCACAAAAAAAGTTTGACACTAAAGAGGTCCAAATGAACCTAACGGGTCTATGCTCTACTGGAATTTATTTCACAAAAGTTATTGATGCTCAAGGGAGTGTTTTTGCTATAACGAAATTGGTTATAGAATAATTTCCCTTTGCTCTTGCGCGAATAGCTTCCCTGAGCTCGCAAGCTCGGTTGCATCGCGTTCGATTTAATTTCTTCAAATTAAATCTAATCAGCTCATTCAATAGTAAGGGAGCTAGGACTTCTAAACTTCCTAAAACAGCCAATGAATTGCTTCCAGCAGCAAGTAGAAGCCATTATTTATCACTTTTCAACCTTCTCTACAATCAACCCAACATCCAATACAGGAAATAAAGTTCCTTCACCGTTATTGTGTTCTAGAATAAATTCATGTGTCCCAGCTTCTAAAGAAACTTCGGAAAGAATCATATGTTCACTGTCCCAAATATCATAACCAGGTTCGCCAATGTAATCTCCTTTATCGTCTCTAATTTTTAGCGCATAGTCATTTGTAGTCGTTGCACCTCCAGGCGTTTTTTGAGATAAAGTTACAGGCGCTTCTCTCTTTGCAAAACCAGTTGCATAGCGAAACGTTAGATAGACATTGTATTTTTGAGTAGCGTCTTCAATGTTTACGTTAAAGACCTTTTTATCCTTTTTGAACCATTGAAATCCTTCTCCGGTTTCGAAGTGCTCGTTGTAAATTTGATTGGGATTACAACCCATAATTCCCGCAGCAAAAACGATTAAAATAACTCCTAGATTCCATTTCATATTTTTCGATTTTATTTCAGTTTTAAACATAACTTATAATGAATTGATAATGAATATGTAACAAATTTGGTTTAAGGTATTTAACAACTTTCAAAATATACTACTTTTACGCCCTAAATCAAATAATTATGAAACAAGGATTACGACTGTTTTTTATATTGATGCTATCTATTAGTATTCAAATTTCAGCAAGTGCTCAGCAACCAACGGTTCCTGAACACGAAAAGAAAGTTTATATCAATGACGGAAACACTTATGTTCAAAAAAGTCTTCCACTTTATTTCAAATTCTCTACCTCTCCGGGTGGGCAACAATACGATCTTACTAGTAAAATGTCATCGAAGTATGCTAACCCGATGTATTTGGATACTGAAGGTATTAACTACATGAGAAGTAGATATGCTGTTGATCAAAACACGAAGAAAACAATACAACCTCAACAAGAAGTGATGTATGAGTTATATGCTGATGGATTAGCTCCGGTAACTCGTTTAAAGTTTGATGGTGCGCCTCGTTATAGAAGTGATCGCACTTATTTTGGAAAAGGATTAACCTACACACTTACTTCTAAAGATGGTGTTTCAGGTGTTGAGAAAATTCATTCAGCAGTTAACTCAACTACTTGGTCGGATTACTCGTCAACTGCTAACCTAGATAACGAAGGTGAGTTTACTTTGTCATGGTATGCGCACGATAACGTAGGTAATGCTGAAGATTTAAAAAGTGACAAATTTGTTGTTGATCTTTCAGCGCCAACTTCAAATCATTCAATAGTGGGTATCGTATATCAAGGAACGATAATCGCTCCGAGTACAAAATTCAATTTAGCTAAATCGGATAACCTTTCTGGAGTTAATAGAACTAAGTTCAGTTTTGATGGAAGAGCTGAAAATACTTACGGTGGCAACTTTGGAGTATTTTACTTAAAAGACGGTGAGCATACGCTTTACTATTACTCAGTTGATAATGTAAAGAACACCGAAGAGAAACAAGCTTTCAAATTTTACCTGGATAAAATTCCACCAGTAGTAACGCATACTATAAACGGAGACCAATACAAAGCGAGTAATGGTATTACTTATGTTTCTAACAGAACTACGGTAAGTTTATCGGCAACGGATAATAAAGCTGGGGTTAATAAAATTTACCACAGAACAGATGGTAAAGAGCGTTTTGATTATTCTTCAGACATTTCTTTTCCAGATGTAAAAGGTTCTCATTCTGTAAAATATGATGCTACCGATAACGTGCAGAACCTTTCTCCTAATAAATATGTAAATGTTTATATGGACAACGTAATGCCAACGACTGGAATCAAATATGGTTCTCCACAGTTTTTTGCACGTGATACATTGTTTATCAATAAATCAACTGCAATAAAATTATTCTCTAAGGATTACGAATCTGGAGTTCAAAAAATTGAATATCAAATTGACGGTGATGGTTACAAAACGTATAGTGAATTCGCTATTCCTGCGGATGGATACCATTCAATTAACTTCAAAACAACAGACAACGTAAATAATGTAGAGCAAGAAAAAACTTCAAATTGTTTTGTTGATAATGTTGCTCCAGAAATTTACAATAACTTCAGTATTCAGCCAATTGGAAACAAAAAAGACCTGAAAGTTTATCCGAATTATACTCGTATTTATCTAGGAGCTACTGATGATCATGTTGGTACAGAATCAATTATGTACAGCATTAATGATGCACCATTATCCTTGTATTCTTCTGCTCAAACGTTGGATATTTCGGAAAGAAACCGTTTTTTAAAGAAGAAAATTAAGTACACGGTTAAAGTTGTTGCTAAAGATAAATTGGGTAACACCTCTGAAAAGCTAATTGAGTTTTATGTTGGTTTAGCTACTGACTAATACATTCAAATACAATTGATTTGAAACCTCCCCTGCTCTGCAGTGGAGGTTTTTTTTTGGTAAACAGAGCTCTTTTCTACCGTCTTTCCCGCTCAGGCGCATTGACGAAACAAGGATTATGGGTTACCAAATTATGTTGAAAGTTCAAATCAAAACTATTACGTCATTCCCATGTAAATGGGAATCTAAAAAATATTAACCACACTTTTTAAATAACTTATTATCAACCTTTGATTTTGATGTAATAGAAAGAAGAGGCTATATCTATATAATGACCAATAAAACTAAAACGGTCTTATACATTGGAGTAACTTCTAAACTAAGTCAACGGATTTTTGACCATCAGTCTGGAAAAGGATCGGATTTTACAACAAAGTATAATTGTACTGAGCTTTTGTATTACGAAGGATTCCAAAATATTGAAGAGGCAATTCATCGAGAAAAGATTCTGAAGAAATGGGATAGAAAATGGAAGGAAGAACTTATAAAGAAAGTCAATTCATCTATGAGCAGTTTAAATAATGAAGTATTAGATGAATGGTAATAGAATTTCTTTTTGAATATGAAAGGTAGACATAAGAGATTCCCATTTTCATGGGAATGACGGCGATTAAATAATACGGGATTTATCTTTTTACATCGTTTGAGCTTGGTATTTCTGGCAAATCTTGAAGCTCAAACATTTAATAACGAAATAGTTGAACTTGAACTAAATAAAATATTGAGATGCTGAACTAAATTCAGCATGATAAATAGACGGAATATACTTGTATTACTTTAGCACAATGGACAAAGCCATTCTAAAGCAAAAAATTATTTCAGAATTGGAATAAACCAAACTTCGAATAGAAGAATTAAAGGAACTTACAAAACCCATTTCACCAGAAAATGCAATTGGACGAATAAGTCGAATGGACGCAATCAATAACAAAACGGTTAACGAAAGAACTTTGCGCCAAATGGAGTTCAAATTTCAGAAGCTGAATCTAGCATTGGACAAAATAGACAAATCCGAATTCGGTAATTGCAGGAGATGCGGAAATGCTATTCAAGAAGGACGCTTGATGTTAATACCTGAGAACACACTTTGTATTCACTGTGCTAGTTAATTGCAAATAGGAATTGTGCATCTTCCATTGATAAAATATGCCTCATTGTACCTTGCGTCAATATCAAAAATCAACACTTTTTTGATGGTGTCAATTTCAAGCACGTTTATCGCGCCAGCATTTGCACTGGCTCCATTTTTACTAATATTATTGAATGTCGCACCTTGCAATCTTACCTCACCAAAAGGAACCAATAACTCATACAACCCAACTTTAAGAGGAATTTTACAGGATACGTATTTCTTAGTGGGCTGATAAAAGGTGCAATTTCCACTATCCTGCTCAGACAGTAAGTCAACCTTATATGCAAATTCAGAGGAGTCGAAATCAACCCCTACGTGCGCGTAAAAAGCTGTAGCCGATATCAACTTCCAAGGCTCTCCTTCAAACTCACCTTGAACAACCTGATCCTTGAAACTGTACCTCGGTTTAGCTGGCTCTTCAACTATTGGGAGTTCTGGTAATTGTTCGTCTTTTTTACACGTACCAAAAAGAACTATTAATCCTAATAAAATAAAAAGATTTTTCAATGCATTTAATTCTTAAGCACTGCTTTAAGTGCATTCTGCAATAGGGAAGCGATGGTCATTGGCCCTACTCCACCAGGTACTGGAGAAATAGCAGCACATTTAGGTGCAACGGTTTCGAAATCAACGTCTCCCACCAATCTGAATCCAGATTTTTTGCTGCTATCTTCAATTCTGTGAATGCCAACATCAACTACTACAGCGCCTTCTTTGACCATATCAGCAGTTAAAAACTTTGGTTTACCCAACGCAACTATAATGATATCGGCACTCAAGCAAACTTCTTTTAAGTTAGCAGTTCGGCTGTGCGTTAAGGTTACTGTGGAATTTCCTGGGTTAGAATTTCGTGACATTAAAATAGACATTGGTGTTCCGACAATGTTGCTTCTTCCAATAACTACACAATGTTTTCCAGATGTTTCAATATTGTATCGACCCAACATTTCCATTACTCCATTTGGAGTAGCTGGCAAAAAAGTTGGCAGTCCAAGCGCCATTCTTCCAACGTTTTCTGGGTGGAATCCATCTACGTCTTTATGAGGAGCAACTCGCAGTGTTACTTTGTCTTCATCAATATGCTTTGGTAAAGGCAGTTGAACAATAAACCCATCAATTGCATCGTCGTTATTCAATTGATCAATAGTTTCCATGAGTTTATCTTCAGTTGTATCCGCTGGAAGTTCAATTAAGGTACTTTCAAAACCAACTCGCTCACAAGCTTTTACTTTTGCATTAACATAAGTTTGACTTGCGCCATCACTTCCAACAAGAATTGCAGCCAAATGCGGAACCTTAGCACCTTTGCTTTTGAGTTGATCTACTTTTTGCGCAATTTCTTCTTTGATTGCTGCTGACGTCGCCTTACCATCTAATAAAATCATAGTACTAAGTTTTACATTCCCTTACCTGGCATTCCGCCTTTTAGGCCCGCCATCATTTTAGACATGTTGTTTTTGTTCCCCATCATCTTCATCACCTTTCGAGTTTCAGAGAACTGCTTAATGAGTTTATTTACTTCTTGAACCTCTACACCACTGCCTTTAGCAATTCTTTTTCTACGGCTGCCATTTATGATTGTAGGGTTTTCACGTTCTTGGTCAGTCATAGAGTAAATCATAGCTTCAATTGGAGTAAATGCATTGTCATCAATGTCCACACCTTTGAGCGCTTTACCCATTCCGGGTATCATTCCCGCTAAATCTTTAAGATTACCCATCTTTTTGACTTGCTGTATTTGCTTTAAAAAATCGTTGAAATTGAACTGATCTTTTGCAATTTTTTTATGCAGCTTTCGCGCTTCTTCTTCATCAAAATTTTCTTGAGCCTTTTCAACCAATGAAACAATATCGCCCATTCCTAAAATTCGATCGGCCATACGCTTTGGATAAAAAATATCCAATGCATCCATCTTTTCACCCGTACCAACAAATTTTATCGGTTTATCGACTACTCTTCTTATGGACAATGCTGCTCCGCCTCTGGTGTCTCCATCTAATTTGGTTAGAATTACACCATCGAAGTTCAAACGTTCGTCAAATTCTTTAGCAGTGTTTACAGCATCTTGACCCGTCATTGCGTCCACCACAAAAAGAGTTTCGACAGGATTTATAGCGCGTTTGATTTCTTCAATCTCCCGCATCATTTCTTCATCAACCGCCAAACGACCAGCGGTATCAATTATTACCACATTGTTTCCATTTGCCTTAGCATGGGCAATTCCCTTTTGTGCTAAATCGACTGGGCTTTTGTTTTCTTTATCCGAAAAAACATCTACGCCAACTTGCTCTCCAACAACATGCAATTGATCTACAGCTGCTGGTCGATAAACATCACAAGCAACTAAAAGTGGTTTCTTACTTTTTTTAGTTTTAAGGTAATGTGCCAATTTACCGGTGTGCGTTGTTTTACCCGAACCTTGCAAACCAGCCATTAAGATTACCGTAAATGCATTGGAAAGATTCAGTTCAACCTCTTCCGACCCCATTAACTCCGCTAAAGCTTCTTGGGTTATTTTTACCATCAATTGGCCGGGAGAAACTGCATTCAATACGTTTTGGCCCAGTGCTTTTTCCTTGACCTCTTCCGTAAATGTTTTCGCTACTTTATAGTTAACATCGGCATCAAGTAATGCTCTACGTACATCTTTTAATGATTCTGCTACATTGATTTCGGTTATCTGACCTTGACCTTTTAAAATCTTGAACGAACGCTCTAATCTCTCTGATAAATTTTCAAACATAAATCTGTGCCTTATTACTTTACTTTATTGGCTCTACTGCGGTTTTCAAAAGTAGTAAATCTGAGTATTCATGGCCAATTTCAACTGAGCCATTTGGGTTAAAATGTCCTTAAACTTATTGTCAACACTATCCTTATAACGAATGCCGTTACTTTGAACCAATTTGTTGTTTAACAAAAAGGCGAGAAGGTCAAATAAAACAAGTAGACTCATGCCAAAGCCAATCTAAATTACCTCGCACCCGATAGATACTAATCAACTAGAGTATCAAATTAAAGAAAATACTATTTAAGAATGAGCATGTTTTGAATTGCTTGAAGCTATCGCTAGACTACATGCGCTCTGGCGCATTAATTCCCAGTAAGTTCAAACAAAAGGCGATTGTTGCTCCTGACTGCTTAGTCAATTCAACCCGAAAACTTTCTTGAGCGGGATGTTCGTCGTCAAATATGGGCATTGACTGGTAAAATGAGTTGTACGCTTTTACCACATCGTATAAGTAATTGCAAAGTACAGCTGGACTATAGTTTACGGCGGACTCTTCAATAACTTCAGGAAGTTTTTTAATCAAACGCAATACAGTCTTTTCTTTTTCATGCAGTTCAGTTTTGACAAACGGCACTAACGTGCGTTCTTTTGCTCTTCTAAGAATAGCTTGAATTCTAGCATGGGTATATTGAATAAAGGGGCCCGTATTGCCATTAAAATCAATCGACTCCTCAGGATTGAACAGCATCTTCTTTTTAGGATCTACCTTGAGCATAAAATATTTTAGTGCAGCCATACCAATTGAATTGTATAGCTCTACTTTATCTGCATCTTCTAGCTCTTCTAACTTCCCTAAATCAGTAGTTATTTCTTCGGCCTTTTGACTCATTTCTTCCATCAAATCGTCTGCATCTACGACCGTACCTTCTCGCGATTTCATTTTTCCAGTTGGTAAATCAACCATGCCATAAGATAAGTGGTAGCAATCGGAAGCCCAAGAGTAACCAAGCTTTTCAAGAATTTTAAAGAGTACTTTGAAGTGGTAATCTTGCTCATTACCCACGGTATAGATCAGCCTGCTTATTTTAGGATAATCTTTTAAGCGCAATAAAGCGGTTCCAATATCCTGAGTCATGTAAACAGTGGTTCCATCTGCACGGATAACCAGCTTATTGTCTAAGCCATCTTCAGTTAAATCGCACCATACAGATCCATCTTCTTTGCGATAGAAAATTCCATTTTCAATATTCTCATTGACTATGTCCTTGCCAAACAAATAGGTATTCGATTCGTAATACAATTTATCAAAATCGACTCCCAGTCGAGCATAAGTTTCGTCAAACCCTTTGTACACCCAGCCATTCATCTTTTCCCAAAGACTGATAACTTTCTCGTCACCACTCTCCCATTTTTTAAGCATAGCTTGCGCCTCCTTCATAATTTGAGGCTCTGGCATTGCATCTTTGTCTCCTAACCAAGAATCAATAGATTCACGAACTTGTTTTTTATACTCTTTATCAAATGCTACATAATACTTACCAACCAATTTATCTCCTTTGAGGCCAGAAGATTCAGGAGTTTCTCGATTTCCAAACTTTTCCCATGCAATCATGGATTTACAAATATGAATGCCTCTGTCGTTTACTATTTGTGTTTTGTAAACCTTATACCCTGCCGATTTTAAAATTTCACTTACAGAATAACCCAACAAATTGTTTCGGATATGCCCCAAGTGAAGCGGTTTGTTGGTATTGGGAGAAGAATACTCCACCATCAATTCTCCGCGGCTTTCCGTTTTTGGCAGTCTAGTTTCTATTGACTCCAAGTTAGCTAACCAATTTAACCAAAACGAAGAAGTTAAAGAGATATTTAAAAAGCCTTTTACCACATTAAATTTCTCGATTTCAGGTACCTTTTCTACCAAAAGGTTTCCTAAAGTCTCGGCTACCTGTTCAGGTTTACTTTTGGCTATGCGTACTAATGGGAAAACAACAATGGTAAAATCACCTTCAAATTCCTTTTTTGTTTCCTGAATTTGAATGGATGTTGAGCTTGGGATCTCGCCGTAACACTCTTGAAAAACCTTTGAAACTATTTGTTCTATTCCTTTTACCATAGTCATAAATAATGAGCTGCAAAAGTATCAATGTCTTTAAATTCAACTGATAAAAAAAACACAGATGCTTGAGATCTATAAAAGCCAATTTAATTCTACATAATGAAATGGAAATCAAGTTTTATAATTTAAATTCGCAGACTAATTAAATCATTGGGCTTTTTCACTAAATATTATTCTAAGGCTATTCTCTCGATAGTTTTTGGGCTGCTATTCTCAAGTTGTTCTGCACTAATCGAAGGCAGTAGCGATGATGATTTGGAAGAAGGGCAGATAATTTACAAGATATCTTACCCTTACTTAGATTCGAATGACATTGGCCTAAACCTTTTGCCAAAAGAAATGACGCTAACTTTTAAAGGTGACCACTACAAAGCTGAATCAATTGGCGGAATGGGGCTTTTTGCTGCTGGATTTATTTCCGACAACAAAGAAAAAACAATGGATTATTTTATGAAAGTAATCAGTTCGAAGTACGCTTCCAGGTTTACGAACAAAGGTGTAAAACGATTCCACAGTGACTTTCCGAGTTATCGTCTTGAAAAATTGGACACAACACGCAATATTGCTGGAATGGATTGCAATGCGACTCGAGTAATTTTTTACAATAACATTGTTTCCGATTACATTATTTGGCATACCGATCAAATAAAATTAAAAAACTCTAATTGGTGCTCGCCATTCCCAACAATATCGGGTGTGCTCATGGAATATCAAGTTCAACAAGAAGGATTAGTTTTAAAAATGACTGCCAACTCTGTTCAAAGAGATTCAATCAGTCCCGACTACTTTAAAGTTCCCTTAGATTTTAAAATTGTTTCCAACCAAACCTTGACCCGAAAAATGAAAGAAGCTTTTATGAGCTTTGACTACTAAATTGTAAACGTTTCCATGTTTATAAATATCCTTGCAATACCAATGTTTATGGGGTTAAACGCTAGCTTAATTGTTACTTTTGAGCATTACCGAAAGTGCTTAAATGGCCAAGAAACAAAAAGAAAATTCAGATAAAAAAGGCGTGGTATTAAGGAGGTTGAACCCTTTTCCTTCAATTATCAGAATGCTTTCGAACGAAAAGTTCAGAACAATTACTGGACTTTTACTCATACTTAGTTCCTTTTACCTGCTCATTGCTTTCATTTCCTTTGTTTTTACTTGGAAGAATGACCAAGATTTATTGTTTGGTTCTTGGACAGAACTGCTCGTTAATCCAGACATTGAAGTTGCTAACTGGTTAGGTAAAATTGGCGCAATCACTTCTCAACTCTTCATCAATGAAAGTTTTGGTGTTGCCTCTTTTCTTATTGCAGCTATTCTGTTTTTGTTGGGTGTAAAAACATGGCTAAATATTAGTTTAATGCCATTGGCTCGAACCATCAAAAACATCATATTTATTATAATTTGGACTAGTGCCTTCCTATCCTACTTTATCGATTCGGATTATTTGTTTGCTGGTGGTGCCAGCGGATATTATATGAACGAATGGCTTCAGAGTGTTATTGGGTCAGCAGGAACGATACTCTTTTTGTTTTTTACCTTAATCATTTATTTTATTGTCTCCTTCAATTTCTCTATTCGCGCAACTTGGGCAATGGCAAAAACACTCTTGCTGAAAGTTATCCCTAATTCAACTGTTGAAGAAGAAAACCTTGGAACATCAGATGAAAATGAAGATACCAAAGCAAATACGGAATTCGAAAATATTAGTACTGAAAATCTTGAAAAAGAATTAGAAACTCCAGCGGAACAGTTGTTTTATAACGAAGAGCAATCTGAAGAAGCCGAACTATCGGCGAAAGTAGAATCCGATGGCTTAGAAATGGAAGTGCAAACACCTACCGAACCATCTGCTGACTTGCAAAGCGAAGAAGAAAAAGTTGCCCCACTCGAATCTAACATAGCTGAAGAAGAAGTTAAGAAAGAGGATGGCGATGATTTGGGAATGGATGTAGCAGTTGCTGAGAGTAATGAAGAACTATTGTCGGATCGCGACGTAAATAAGTTGCTGAAAGACCATGGCGAATACGATCCTACGCTAGACTTATCTAAATATAAGTTTCCTTCCATTACTATGTTAGCAAATCATGGTGACGGAGAAATAGAAGTAAATCGAGAGGAACTAGAGGCAAATAAAAACAACATTGTAAATACGCTAAGTAATTACAAAATTGCAATTGATAAGATTAGCGCAACCATAGGTCCAACGGTAACGCTGTATGAAATTGTTCCTGCTCCAGGCGTTCGTATTTCTAAGATTAAAAACTTAGAAGATGATATTGCTTTGAGTTTAGCTGCTTTAGGAATTCGAATTATTGCACCAATTCCAGGGCGAGGAACTATTGGTATTGAGGTTCCAAATCAAAACCCTGGAATCGTATCGATGAAGGCAGTAATCGCAAGTGATAAATTCCAAAACTCAAACATGGAATTACCTCTGGCATTGGGAAAAACAATAAGCAACGAAACCTTTGTTACCGATTTAACAAAAATGCCACACCTTCTAATGGCGGGAGCTACCGGTCAAGGAAAGTCTGTTGGTTTGAATGCCGTACTGGTTTCTATTCTATACAAAAAACACCCCTCTCAGGTAAAGTTTGTATTGGTGGATCCTAAAAAAGTGGAACTTACTTTATTCAATAAAATAGAACGTCACTTTTTGGCAAAACTTCCAGGAGAAGAAGAAGCTATTATTACCGATACCTCTAAAGTTGTTGCTACCTTAAATAGCCTTTGCGTTGAAATGGACAACCGTTATGAAATGCTCAAGGAAGCTCAATGCCGTAACTTGAAAGAGTACAACAAGAAATTTGTTGAGCGCAAACTGAACCCTGAGAATGGCCACAAATACCTTCCATACATTGTGGTGGTTGTGGATGAGTTTGCGGATCTTATTATGACCGCAGGAAAGGAAGTTGAAACTCCTATTGCTCGGTTAGCTCAATTAGCGCGTGCTATTGGCATTCACTTAATTATAGCAACCCAAAGGCCTTCGGTAAATATTATTACTGGTACGATTAAAGCAAATTTCCCTTGCCGTATTGCCTTTAGAGTTACTGCTAAAATTGACTCTCGTACTATTTTAGACGCTGGTGGAGCAGACCAGCTCATTGGGCGTGGAGATATGTTATTTAGCAATGGAAACGATTTAATTCGTATTCAGTGTGCGTTTGTGGATACTCCTGAAGTAGAAGAAATCACCAACTTTATTGGAAACCAACAAGGGTATCCAGATGCGCTGATATTGCCAGAATTTGTAGGCGACTCTGAAGGTAGCCAAGCTACCTTAGACGATGAAGATAGAGATGCCTTGTTTGAAGACGCTGCCCGTGTTATCGTTATGCATCAGCAAGGATCAGCTTCATTATTGCAACGTAAACTTAAACTAGGTTATAATCGCGCGGGACGAATTGTTGATCAATTAGAGGCAGCTGGAATAATTGGACCATTCAAAGGCTCGAAAGCACGAGAAGTTTTAATACCCGATGAGCTTTCTTTGGAACAGTTATTGAATAGAGGGTCGGAAGACTATTAAAATTATTAAAAATGAGATACTTAACACTTACATTGGCCCTTTTTGGTTTTACTTATTTCGCAAATGCTCAAAGTAGCGATTTAGTTCCAAAAGATCCTGAGGCTAAAAAAATTCTAGATAAACTATCTGTTAAAACCAAAGCCTTTAACACAATTACCGCAAAATTTGAATTTAAATTGGTCAATGAAGCAGAAGGTTTAAACGACACCCAAGCAGGCTCAATCATTCTGAAAGAGGATAGATATATAGTCGATGTAGGTGAACAACAAATCATTAGCAACGGAACTTTAGTATGGACGTATTTAAAGGATGTCAAAGAAGTTCAGATATCTGAAGTTGACGAAGATGACGAAGAGTCCATGCTGAATCCGATTACCATATTTACTATGTACGAAACGGGGTTCAAATATGTAAAGGCCGATGACAACACAATTGCAGGCACATCAGTGAACGTTATTAGAATGTATCCTTTAGATCCTTCTGAAAAACCTTTTCATACGGTAATCTTGAATGTAGATAAAGCAAAAAATCAAATTCATAGTATTGAGATAAAATCGAAAGACGGAAATACCTTCATTTACACAATCAAAGATTTTATTGGAAATAAGGAATACGCTGATACCAAATTTGAGTTTAAAACTCCAGCAGGCGTAGAAGAAATTGATTTAAGGTAATTTCAAAAAAAGCTATTTTACTGAAAGCCCTTCTGGAGTAAATCGAGAGGGGCTTTTTTATGCCTAATTGAAAAAATCTAGATGATTATCAATAACAGGACGTCATTCTTAGAAAAGACGAGTATTCAATCAGTTCAGTCAACAAATAAGGAAAGAGCTTGTATATTAATTATTGACCAAAAATGTATCACTAATTCAAGGTCTCAATTAAAAATCTCGAATAGCTCTATAATTTAGAAAAACGTCGGTTTTAGTATAACGAAAAGTTTTACCTGCATTGGTACCTCCTCCAAAATAAACTCCAAAGGCCAGTGAGTTGTTCGCTCCTTCTATACTACTGCTCCAGTATGGAGTACCAGCGAATCCTCCAATATTATCTTTTTGGGCATACAATTTTTCTAAATCTCCCTTACTAGGCAGTCTCCACTGACCATTGCCCTGTCGCGTATAGTCTTTACACTTATCAATAGCAGTTTGCCAGTTAGTTCCTTGAGTAACATCTGCCGAAGACACCAATAGTCCGTGTATTCCCGAATTATCAATTTCATAAATAATACCGCCTTCAAAAGAGTCGCCCACCTTAAGACGGATTATTTCATCCGTCGTAAAATTCATTTCATCACTCTTAAAGAATTTATCATCGTCATTAATTGCGTAGGCTGCATAGTAGTATTTCTTATTATCAGTAAGCGAAGTAAAAGTTTTAGTAATATTTCCTGTTTTCACTCCAATTGCAGTTTTAGCGCTATTGGTATTGAGTGAAGCCGTTGATCCATACACAAATCCAACTTCTTTTATCTCTTCCCCGGTTACTGTTGCACTAATATAAGCTACCTCTGCAGTAATGCTTGATGCAGCATTAATAACAAATGTTGGTGGGTCCACTACTTTATTTTCTGGTTCCATTTCTGGCTCTACTTTCTTACAGGAGAAAAAAGAACTTACAATCAATAGGGCAATAAGAGGTTTAATGAAATTCATCGTACGATATATTATAATGATTTCCAAGAAGTTAGATTAAAAAAAAGAGTACTACAAGTAGAAAGATTAGAATTGCTTTGTAGTTAAAGCTAATGATTCTAATAAAGCGTTAGATTCTATAGGTGGAGAAAAATGAAGGGTAAGCTAGCTATTTACAAATAGACACTAGCCCTTTCATATTAAAGGAATAGAAAATATCATTTCAACTTTGTAAATTAAAATGAACAAAAAAGGCAACCTTTTGGCTGCCTTTTTTATGAATTTATTTAGGTTCTATTTTACAAACTTCAATGCTTGTTCACCCAACTTTGCAACATAAGATCCCTGAGGCAAATTGTTCAATTCAATAACTGAAGATTCAGAAATAGTGGCAGTAAATACCATTTGTCCTGACAGATTCCAGATGCTTAAATTCCTTGAAACCTCTAGCCCATTCACCAATTCAATATTCAATGTATTGTTGAAGTAAAACATGGCTGCTACATCAGTTGAAGCATCATTAATTCCTACAGCTGCAAGCAATGTAAAATCAACAGCAGAAGTATCTTTCTCTGCTAAAGCCACAATTGAAATTTTTCCTGTAGTTGCAGCAGCCGGTACCAATACTTTTAATTGAGTAACAGTAGACGTTGCAAGTATTTTCGTCGCTAGAACACCATTAAAGCTAATCTTGTTATTAGATATTACGGGATCAAACCCTTTACCATCAATCCAAATCTCAGCACCTACTTTTCCAGTTTTGGGGTTGAAGTCGGTTATTTCTAGGGCACTAGTAGAACTAGTAGAAGTATAGGTCTCACAAGACTTATTGTTCGTGGCATCCATATCTGCTGCTAAATCTATTTCAACACAAACATCAAAAGCCCCCTGTGTCATTGGAACTGAACCGAGCAATAAGGAATCTGTAATTTTTAACCTTAGCCTACTTCCAGCAGTAACAGCAGATGGTAGTGTAATTGTCCCCTTTTTGGCAACTCCGCCCATTGTTACCGTTACCGGAATTTCAGAACCTGAAGGAAGTGAATATCCTGCAGAATTATTTAAATAAAATTCAATTTCTGAAATAGAAACACCACTCGCCAACTGCTTTGTTCCTGATGGAGCAGGTGTATTAACCTTTGTTGCTGTAGCTATGAAATCCATTTTATTAGTGGACTTAGCCATTTTAGTTCCAGTTAAAATAGTCTGTT
>Ga0209600_1000593_pt1 | contig 27766 bp, 28 predicted proteins | sample COGITO_mtgs_1104_FD_185518 | JGI IMG/M metagenome (GOLD analysis project Ga0209600, IMG submission 185518) | Pelagic marine microbial communities from North Sea - COGITO_mtgs_110421 (SPAdes) (version 2) | ecosystem: Environmental > Aquatic > Marine > Epipelagic ... | reverse complement strand
CATGGTGTTCCAAAATCCAGTGGCTTTAGCGATTCCAAATAAAATAGGGAATATAATTAGTGCATCGATTATAACTGCTCCAAGACGTGCACCTCTGCGGCTAAATCATTGTTTTCTTCTGTCATTTTTTCCTTTCAGTATTTGTTTGTTGGTGAGTTACTTTGGGAAGTTTAAAAGAAAGTTAGTTTTTATTCTATTATAAGATCATTCTAATTTTGTAACCTGTTACGGGAGTGGTTTATTACATCGTACCTTTGGCAAAGTGCTGATATATATTGAACCATGAAATTACAGCAGGGGCAGGTTTGGGTGAAAAATAAAGATAGTTATCGGATTACAGAGTGGGCCCGAATGACGATTCAATACAAGCACTCCCATAAAGCGAAATTTAAAGAATCGGATGTGATTGAAGTTTCAAAGAAGGAATTTTGCCGACTGATTAAAGGCGCAGTTCTTGAAGAGACCGAAGATTGATTTTTTGGCTCGACCATGGAGGCGTCACCTCTTGTAAAGTATCAAGATGTCAATTTCCATTGGAACTCCCTTTAAAAAATTAGCGAAAAAAGTCCTTCTCTGCGGTTCTGGTGAACTGGGGAAGGAGGTGGTGATCGAATTGCAACGGTATGGTGTTGAGGTGATTGCAGTCGATTCCTATGCCGACGCACCGGCAATGCAGGTTGCGGATAGGTGCCATATTATTTCCATGCTCGACGGACAGGAGCTTAAACGGGTGATCGAACTGGAGAAACCGGATTTAATTGTGCCTGAAGTGGAGGCTATCGCCACGGATACTTTGGCTGAAATGGAAGCCGCTGGTTCGGTTACGGTTATTCCTACTGCCCGTGCAACTCAGTTAACAATGAACAGGGAGGGGATTCGCCGGCTTGCTGCGGAAGAGCTTGGATTAAAAACATCTCCCTTTCTTTTCGCTGCAACCGCAGAGGAATTTCGGCAGGCTGTGGAAACGATTGGAATGCCCTGTGTGGTGAAGCCCATTATGAGTTCTTCCGGAAAGGGGCAAAGTACAATCCGTTCATCAGATCAGATTGAACAGGCCTGGAACTATGCTCAGGAAGGTGGTCGTTCCGGAGGGGGGAAGGTTATTGTGGAAGGCTTTGTTGAATTCGATTATGAGATCACCCAGTTAACCATACGGCATGCTGGCGGAACATCTTTTTGTGATCCAATTGGTCATGTGCAAGTGGATGGAGATTACCGTGAGTCGTGGCAACCCCAACCGATGTCAGCAACTGCACAAAAAGAAGCGAAACGGTATGCACAAGCAATCACGGATGCCCTTGGCGGATACGGAGTCTTTGGTGTTGAACTTTTTATTAAAGGGGAAGAGGTGCTTTTTAGTGAAGTTTCTCCACGACCCCATGATACGGGAATGGTCACGATGATTTCTCAGGATCTTTCACAATTTGCACTGCACGCACGGGCAATCCTTGGTTTACCCATCCCCATTATTCGTCAGGTTGGTCCATCGGCTTCCAGTGTAATTTTAGTCGAGGGCGAATCATCAAATGTTTCTTTTGGCAATTTAGATCAGGCTTTGATGGAACCCGATACCCAACTTCGCCTTTTTGGGAAACCCGAAGTGCATGGTCAAAGAAGAATGGGGGTGGCACTTGCTCGCGCAGATTCGATTGAAGAGGCACGTGAAAAAGCGAATGAGGTGGCATCCAAAGTGAATATTTCCCTATGAGTGATGTTAAGGAACTGGTAGATCTATTGGTTGAGTTCAGGGACGAGCGGGACTGGGGACAGTTTCATGATTCAAAAAATCTCGCTCTTGCACTCTCGATTGAGGCGGCAGAATTGAATGAATTATTTCTTTGGAAGAAGGATGCGGAGTCGGAACAAATTGATCGTGAACGATTGAAAGAGGAATTAGCGGATGTCTTTGCCTACGCTCTAATGCTGGCTGAGAAAAATGGTCTGTCCGTCTCTGAAATCGTGAAGGAAAAAATTATCAAAAATGCTCAGAAATATCCCGTGGAAGAATCAAAGGGAACTTCAGCGAAGTACAAGAAAATTTAATTGACCACGCTTGTCGAAAAGCAGGTAGCAACCTAAGCGGTTTTTTCAGGTTCTTGCTTGGAAAATAAAATCTTGAAACACAGACGGGCAAGAATGAAACTGGAGAGTAAATCCAATGGGAAATTGAAAGTTAATTCCAAAATGACTCCGATATCGACTAGTGATTCAATATGTAAAATGAGCTGGTCCAGGACTTCCATAAAACTCCCCAGTAAAATTAGGTAAAATCCGTTAATTTCGCACATCCGACTCGTTTCATCACGTAATTCAGATTGTGGGCTGATTGAATCATCCAACCAAGTAAGGATAATTCTTCTCCCACTTAAAAAGGTTCCAACTCCAATCAAAATTAAGGCAATATTTTCTTGATCACGGACAAGCTTTTCAACTTTTTCATGTCCTTCAATATCGGATTGAGCAATCAGAATAAACTGAATTACCAGGGGAATAATTAGCAAAAATACTAAACCTGCTACAAAGGCAGAAAACTTTTTATTTCCAATAATTATAGATAATTTATCATTCATAATCTAAAAAAATGTTATTTCTTCATAATTTTTCGTAGAGATAGCAAATTCTTCTCAGCCAAATCGTCTCCACGCTTTGCAGCCACTTCAAGCCACCTCAACGCTTCATCTACATTTTTTGAAATACCCTTTCCCCGCAAATACATGATACCTAGATACCTTGCAGACTCCGCATCTCCCAGATTGGCACACTTTTCAAAAGATTTAAATGCATCCTCCATAGATTTTGATTTAGAACTTCCCCAGTACACCTTTTTAGCATCTTCGCGAATCTGGTCAACTGGGGGCAAGATTGCTGGCTTGCTTTGAGTAGATTCATTTTGAGAAGGCGTAGTTGCGGACTCCTTGATAGGCTCTGAAACAGGGTCAGTGTTAGCAGGCTCGGTTTTTCCATATACCGAGGGTAAACGAAAAGGTTTATCAACGGGACTGTTAAAATCTGTGTCAGGATTCGAGTTTGTTTCGACTGGAGTGATCCAATCATCTGTCTTCTTCTTATTTATGGAAATATTTTCAATATTTTCTGTTTCAATCCTCTCAGGAGCTGGATTAAAGAGCTTTTCATATTCCTCGAGCTTTTCCTCAGCCCCAGCTTGGTGAACTTCCAAAGCCTTTTCTGCATATTGATAGGCAAGATCTTCTCGAGATGAACCAGTTAAACCGTAGGCATAAAAATCAGCCACCATTAATAAGGAGAGCCCAAATCCTCTATCTGCAGCTGCTTGGAAATGAACTAAGGCAAGAGACTTGTCTTCCTTCACTCCCAATCCCTCCAAATAGCATCTGCCCAGGTAATGATGTGCCCCAGGCAATTTTTGGTCTATTCCCTGTTGTAATAAGTTTATGCCCCTTTGCCTAGTTGCATCCTCATCACCAACCAACGAATTGGATAGATCGTGAAGTTTGATTAAAGCACTTTGAACACAGGCTGGAGCGTAGCCTGAATTAGCTGAAGCCGAATAGTATTCAGCTGCCATTTGCATATCTTGCTTGAGAATAGTCTGGACCTCCTCGGCAGTAAAAATTTCAGCCAATACATATAACGCGACCGGATCCCCAATCGCTGCCTGTTTAATTAATTTTCCATCAGGATCACGAAATGATTTGAACAAATATTTAGCAACTAATTCAGAATTGGGTCCCATCGGTTTATATCTTGCCAAGTACCCAAGTACAAAATTGCCCAACCAATGTCCACGACTGGCGGAATTTTCTGCATAAAACCTAGCTTCGAGAAAAGAGACATTAAGATTTTTGTCTCCGTGCAAATGACAAAGAGCCAAAAATCCTTGGGCAAACGCGTCACCAGAATCAGCCGCATCTGTCAGAGCAGAGAGGTCGGACTTTAGCCAGCGGGCCCCTTCATTCCCACAAAGTACTTGATTCGCGATTAAAACGGGTAAAAGGTATAGAAAGATACGACTCATGTATGTTATAGATTATTCCTACGCTAGATGCCTTTGTCTACGCAAGTTCGCATTAACCAAAAAACACCTTCCACCCTCAACTTCTTAAATTTTCATGATCGAACCAAGTGATGGATCCTCAACCTTGCGTAGTCCAGGCAAAGAACCCATTCGGCAATTTGTTATCTACACCGAGCACAAAGTTGGTTGGTTAAATGACTTTATTTCAATGCTTAAAGACGAGAATATTGATATTCTCGCGATTTCAGTCCTCGATACTACGGACAGTGCGGTTATCCGCTTGATTCCAAACTACCCAAAAGATCTAGCCAGACTACTTAAAAGTTTATCTATAAGCTTTACCGAACGAAAGGTTCTTGCAGTTGAGTTAGAGAAAGAGGATTCATTTCAAAGTCTGACCAAAGCCTTACTCCGAGCTGAAATAAATATTCATTATGTATACTCATTTATGCATCCACCAAATGGTAAACCTGTACTCGCGGTTGCTATGGAAGATGAGGATACTGCCGAAGAGGCTCTTCGGGCTTATCAGCTTAAAATTCTATCCCAAGACGAATTAATCCGCTGAGGAAATAGGCTGTTTCTTTAGTAGAGAAGATAGGACTTGTTCTTGCGGCTAAAGGCGGCAACCTCAGCGTCCCATCTGAGTAGAAAAGGCCTAGGGTCAACTTCACTGTCTTTGGTTTTAATATGTTTCCACCAAGCACTGGAACCAACATGTTTATTAAAGAGATTAATCTCAGATTGCTTGGCGGTTGAGAATGGGCTTGGATCTTGCCAACGGGCAGTTAACTGCATCATAGCAAAGGCAAGCTCAGTCGGTCGCCAAACAGACCAATCTTGAATTACTAGGTAAACGCCCCTAACAGACTTGCCTGAAGCATTGGATGTTTGTTTAATTTTGTATGACAATCCCTTGAGATTAAGGTTTTCCAATGCACGCTTTAACTCCTCGGGTGATTTCCCGTCAAAAGTTAGTAATCGAAAAGGATACTTCGTACCAATTCCATGTTTGAATTTTCCCATTTGAGCACCAAGCCCCGTCATTGGATAACCAGCTACAGAATCAAGAGTAGGAATATTTGGTGAGGTTGGACGCCAAACCAATCCCGTACTTGGCCAAGTCATATTTCTTTTCCATCCGATCATTGGAACTAGGGTAAGTTTTCCTTTCCTTCTTACCTTATCTTCAATTTTTAAAACACCAGGTATCTGTTTTGACCAAAGTGCAATCTCTGCAATGGTCATCCCGTGAACAAAGGGCATAGGAAAGGCTCCGACATAACTAATCAATTCTGAATCAATCATTGGACCGGCGGTTTTTAAACCACCTAGAGGATTGGGCCTATCCAATACAACCACTTCTACACCCTCTTCAAAACAAGCTTCCATCACATAACGCATGCAACTAATATAGGTGTAACAACGAACCCCGACATCTTGGAGATCGATCACTAAACAATCCAAGCCTCCGAGCATTTTTGATGTTGGTTTACGGAACTTTCCATAAAGGGAATAGACAGGCAGATTGGTTCTATGATCAATTTTATCATCTACTGGAACAGAGGCTTTCTCGTCTCCGTAAATACCGTGTTCCGGACCAAACAGGGCAACAAGATTAACCTTACTGGTATTGTGCAAAGTCAAAACGGTACTTTTCCCTAATGAATTGACCCCAGCAGGATGAGTGAGCAGCCCTACTCTCTTGTTTTGCAAAATATCAAATTCACGGTCCTGCAAATAATCAATACCGAGTCTGATGTTTGAACTAGCCAGGCAAAAAGTTGTAAAGGGCCCGAAAATTAAGCAGATCAAACAGACCTGTAAAAGTGAAAATTTTCGGCGGAAATTTTTTGCCCTTAATCTAGTTATTTCACTATTCATTTATTTTTTGTAGAACTTGCTGAAAATTTTGTAAAGAAAGACCGCGAAAACTCCCATAAATATACCCAAAACTGAACCACCTAAAAACATAGGAGGAAAAGTGTCCAATAGCCTCAACAACTCTTTCATAGAAAACTCAGACCAATCATAGTTTCTACTAAGAAGATTATTCTTCGGATACTTCAACCCCATCAAGTTGATCAAAATCATTCCTATTTTATAATCAGCAAAATAAATCGGGCCCATGGTTAGGGGGTTTGAAATCCACTGCAGGGCAATAATCAAGGGAAGGTTTGCCCGAACAAGTAGAGAAACGAAAAACACCACAATCATTTGGATACCCACGATTGGAAGCATTGATATCCAAATCCCCCAAAATAGAGCAGCCTGCATGGAATGGCCTTTAAATGACCAAAGGTACGATCTTTTATAAGCAGTTTCAGCAAACCATTTAAGAACAGGGTATCGATGAATATTCGACCTTCGTGGAAGAGGTTTGAGAAATTTTTTTACCCTACGAATTCTTTTAAACCTAACCTCTTTACTAATCGGTGGCTTGAAATCAAAAAAAAATTTTCGATCTTCAAGGACTTTACGACAGGAACTCTTTAAATTGTCTGGTCCAGCCCTGAGATTATCTAGCAATGGGGTATTTTTTTGGGCAATTGGAACAAAGAATACATTAGGGAATCTCTTGTTACAATTATCCACCAAGTCCAAATCAATTGAACCGCAAAACAATACCGCTTTTTTATTGGCAATCTTAGCCAGTGATAGCATCTGAAACGGACCTTTGCCCCGGCAGGAGGTTTGATCAAACTTACCTTCACCAGTAAAAATTAAATCAGCTTTTCTGACTTCATTCTCGAGGTCTAACCATTGACTAACCAATTCAAACCCACCCACCAGTTTGACATCTCCAATCAGTGACAATCCAAAACCGATGCCTCCAGCTGCACCTGCCCCAGCCATTTGAGATAATCGATCAGCCTGAGGAAAAAATTCCTTTAATTGATCGAGCATTCGAACCATTGAAGCTTCTAAATTATTTAGCTGGTTAACTTTCAAACCCTTTTGAAGACCAAATTGTTGGGTAGCTCCATCTTCTCCGAGCAAGGGGTTATCAACATCGCAAGCAATGCGAATAGGCGGCATAGAGGCAATGTCAGAATGACCAAATAAGGAAAGATTTGACCAAGTATCCGGACTAGGAAATTTGGTCGTTTGACCATTGGTTTCCCCAAACTCCATCCCAAGAGCACTAAGAGCTCCAATGCCAGCGTCGTTAGTCGAACTCCCACCTATTCCCAAAAGGATACAATCAGCTTCATTGGCTTTGGCATGTAAGAGCAGTTCACCCACGCCTACCGTTGAAGTACGCCAGGGATTTCGTTGCTCTGGTGGCAGGTCGCTCAATCCACAAACCGAAGCCATTTCCAAGACCGCCAACTTTCCAGAAGTAGGAAGATCTAGCAATGTACGAACTGAAGCATTCAAGCTTTCAATGAAGACCATCCCAATCTCAACTATTTTTTCTTCACCAATAGAATCTTTAGCTCGAACTTTTATAATCTCACCCTCGTACTTAGGGGTTAAGATCTCAACGAAACCTTCACCTCCATCCGTTAAAGGGCAAGAAATGACTTCTAAACCGGAAGAAACATCAGATGCAACTTCCTTAACCAAAGCACATGCATCCTGAGCTGAAAAGGAGTCTTTAAACTTATCAAATGCGGATAAAATTCGCATTTTTTGATTATTTAAAAATTAGCGGATTTCATTTCCATTTGATTCGTCCACCACTTTGAAATTTTCCATATGGTAGCTTTCCTCTCCCTGGAAACTAATTTGTAGACCATAATTTTTTTCCAACTTGGATAAGAGTGAAGCATCTGGACCGCGCAATCTACGCAATACCGATGGGTGTAAGAAAACCTTCAGGGTTGAAGAGTCATGACCATCTGCCTTAATTCGGCGTACTGCATTGGAAACAAGTCGTTGAATTTCAATACTTATAGATCTTGGCGATTTAACAATTCCGCGACCTTTGCAATACGGACAGGGTTCGTAAACGCCGCTAGAATTACTTTCATCATGCCGTTGTCGCGTGATCTGCAAAATTCCGAGCTCTGAAATGGGCAAAACATTGTGCTTGGCTTTGTCATCAGACATCGAGGCTTTCATCTTTTGAAAGACCTTACGCTGATCGCTCCGGTTTTTCATGTCGATAAAATCGACAACTACGAGCCCGCCCAAATTCCTGAGTCGTAGCTGGCGCGCTACTTCGGCCGCAGCTTCCAAATTTGCCTGTAAAATAAAGTTTTTCCCGTCCTTACGGTTCCCCTTATGGCTACCAGTATTGATATCAATTGATACTAGCGCCTCAGTTTCCTCCATCACTATTTCACCCCCTGATGGTAACTTCACACACCTCATAAAAGTTTGTTCGATTTGGCGCTCTATATTAAAGCGTTGGAAGATAGGTATTTCTTCCTCAAATAACGAAACTTTTGCTTTGGACTTTGGAGATATTCTCTGAATTGTATCGATTAAGCGCGTATAATCCTCACGGTTGTCTATCTGTACTCGATCGACATCGTCAGTTAGGAAATCACGAGCCGTTAATCCAATCAAGTCGGGTTCCTCATATAGCATACAGGGATCCTTCTCATTTTTAATCCTGGATTCAATTTGATCCCATTGCTGCATCAAAATATGAAGATCTCGGACAAAAAAGCGTTCAGGTTTATTTTGCCCGACCGTACGGATAATAACTCCCATTCCTTCCCTAAGAGAAAGGTTACCAATAATACGCTTAAGCCTTTTTCGCTCCGCCTTATCTTCTATTTTACGAGAAATTCCACATTGTCCAGCATAAGGCATGAGTACAAGAAACCTACCAGGCAAAGAAAGATTAGTGGTGGTTCGAGGTCCCTTAGTACCGATCTGTGCCTTAGTTATCTGGACAACAATTTCCGAGCCAATTGGAAAAACTCTAGGAATATCCGAGACGGACTTTGCCTCGTTTTTACCTCTAGATTTCTTTTTATTTTCAAGAACGATTTCAACTGATGGATCGTTATTTGCACCGGGTAACATATCCCAGTAATGCAAAAATGCATTTTTTTCTTGGCCAATATTTACGAATGCCGCTTTAAGACCGGCTTCGAGGTTTTGTACCTTTCCTTTAAAAATTGCCCCTACCATTCGATCCTTATCAAGCCTTTCGATGTCAAATGCTTGAAGGATACCATTTTCCATCATTGCTACACGGCGCTCGAGGGCCTCTGTATTAATGATAATTTCTTTATAATCCTCTTTCTTTTCTCGGCGAAAGAATGACATAATACGTTCCCGGATTGGACGATTCTTCGCCCTCTCCAGAGCCGCATCTCTCAATTCTTTTTTATCAATTAAGATAGGAGGTTTTTCCAAAGGGGCGGCACTTAAGTCGTTTTTGGGCAATTTTTCTCCTGAATTGTCTTCAGGGGATTGTTTTGATCTGTTTTTCGAGGAGGCTCTGCGCCTATTTCTTCTGGCCATGATAGGAGGTGTTGAAGAATCCAACCCTCATCTGAACAACGCGTACATTTGGTCTAACAAGTTTCACAAGACAGACTTTCGATAACGAAATACACTTTGTACCATTCCAAGCATAAGGAAACAAACGACCATGAAGGAACCACCATAACTCAGAAAGGGCAAGGGCAGCCCTGTTATGGGGGTGATTCCAATAGTCATTCCGACATTGATGAAAATATGAGTCATCAAGAGGACGGATACGCCAACAGCCAGCATCGAACCGAAACGATCTGCGGCTTGAGCCGCTACCCGTAGACAACCGAAGACCACAAGGGATAACATCCCGATGGCTAGACTGCCCCCAAGTAATCCTGATTCTTCAGCAATTACGGCAAAGATGAAATCGTTGTGGGCCACCGCAGTTGGTAAATATCCGAGTTTGGCTTGCATCCCTTCCCCGAGACCTTTGCCGGAGATGCCACCAGTGGCGACTGCGATAAGGGCTTGGATGCGGTTCCAATTCGAACCCACACCTTGTGGGTCTTCGACTTCGGGCGCAACAAAGGTAAGAATGCGTTTGCGTTGATAATCCTTGAGTGGAAGGAGTGAGGAGTCCTCGTATGCCACCACGGCATCCGAGGGTTTGGGATTCTCTAGTTTATATTGATAGTAGTTAAATAAATCGAAGCCTAACAAACCAAGCAACACCACGAATACGACAAACGTGGAAATAAAAAACTTAGTTGGCATGCGGGCGACGTATAAAAGTGAGAAGGCAATTGGTGGAAATACCAAAGTAGATCCTAAATCTGGCTGTAAAAAGATCAAGAACATTGGCAACGCAAAACAAGCCGCAACCTTGAGAATCCCTCTTAAGGAATCCTGCATGTCTCCGACTTTAGATCGGGCTAGCAAACTTGCACCGAATATCATCGTTGACCACTTGGCAATTTCAGACGGTTGCACTTTGAATAATCCGAAGTCAATCCACCTGCGTGCACCATAAATCATTGGGCCACCAAAAACCAAAAGTAATCCAATAATTACCAGGAAATAGAAAATATGGGCGTACCTCATCCACAATTGGTAGTTAATTACCGAAACCACAGCATAAAGAGAAAATCCAATTACAGACCAAAGAATTTGCATTTTCCAATAATTTCCACCCCCAAAAGCTTGGGCAGAATGAATAAAGATAATACTCATAAGACACAGACCGAGTAAGCATAATGGAGTTAGCCAATCCCATTTAGTCTCCTCAGGGATAAGCGAGTCCTGCTCCAATGGATCTGACTTCCTCACATTACTTGAGTAATTCTTTAACCATCTTTTCCCACTCTACAGACAAGCTCGAGCGACACACAGGTTTGCCTGCACGGGCATACCAATATGCCGCGTTACCTAAATCCCCCTCCTCGCGATGCAAATAAGCATGCACCCAGTCTCCTTCAACCGACCCCGCACTCTGGGCTAATTCGTGAGCGTTCTCCCAATATCCTTTTTTTGCCCACCAAAGGGCCTGCAAAGGTGATGACAAATCTCCAAAAGGCTCATTTTCTTTTTCAATTAAAGAAAGAAAATCGGCAATGTTCATGAGTCACGTTTTCTTTTCCATCTCATACCTAAGGCCAGGCTGTACTGAAATTTTCTACGATGTTCACGAATAAGAAAAGGTAAGTTTTTTTCCATTTCTAAATCAAAGTGTTCTTCAAGAATATTCTTTAATGCGGATGCCGAATCTCCTTCCTCCAACCACTTTTCAGGAGAAGTGAATTCCTCAAGCCAAGTAAAAGGAGTGGTAAGGATTAAATGGCCACCTGGGTTTACAAGATCGGGAAGTCGGTCGAGTAAGGATAAAGGGTCGGGCAAGCGACAAAGTAGATTGGCCGCATGGACGACATCGAAGTGCCCAAGGTCTTTTCGTAAATTGCACGCATCTCCAACCTCGAAAGTTAGGTTGGACGGAAGATCAGCTATTTTTACCGATGCATCTTTCCACCTACTTCCCTCTTCATGGTACTGATAACTAAGTGATCCCGATTGCACCAGGCTGTTAGCAGCACCAATGAAGGATTCTGAATAATCGATACCCAGAACTTGACCGGAGATATTAGCCAAAACAAAACTACTTTTCCCCACCGCACATCCAAGGTCTAATGCTTGCCCGATTGACATGGATGTATCGATCAATTCCTCTACACTTCGACGGGCAAAATCAAGGGCATCTTTGGGACCGCCAGGCCAGGGAAACTGTTCTTCCTCCGATCCATAGTGAAAAAGTAAATACTCTCCAAGGGAGCGAGCGGTTTCATAGATTTCACCTCCCTGATTATTGCTATTAACAAGATTCATTCTGCAGATAATTCCCTAAAGGATTCTTTGAGCCGAGGATAAAGATTCTGATAAATCTTATAGTTTTTATGATACTTGGAAGGATTTGAACTTATCTCCACAAGCTCGGTCTCTTTAATCCATGAATCAGAGGCCTCCTCAACTGAAGAAAAGTGGTCGCATCCGACCGAGGCCAGCAATGCGGCACCATAAGCAGCTCCCTCCCTTGCATTGACCAAGGAACAGGGTGATTCAAAAATATCGGCCAACATTTGTTTCCATAGGGACGACCTAGCCCCACCGCCAGATAAAATTACTTTGTCAGGGCGAATGCCCAGTTCCTGCATTAAGGAAAGCGAATCTTTTAATCCATAGCTTACTCCTTCCAAAACGGCACGAGTGAGATGGGCTTTGCTGTGCCGTAAAGTCAAACCTACAAAAGCACCCCGGGCATGGGGATCCGGATGGGGTGTTCGCTCGCCAGACAAATAGGGAAGGAAAACCAAACCTTCGCACCCCACAGCCACTTGTTCTGCAGATCGAGTAAGTATTTCATATGCATTCTCCCCTCCCCCATTCTCGATGGATTGTTCCTCTCTGCCCAATTGATTTTTATACCACTGGAAGGAACCAGCCGCTGACAACATCACTCCCATTAAATGCCATTTACCGGGAACGGCATGACAAAATGCATGCAACTTCCCCTCTGGTTCCACACGGTACTGATTGCTCTGAGCAAAAACGACCCCACTTGTACCAAGAGTTGCCGAAACCATACCTTCCCTAACTATTCCGCAACCAACGGCTTGAGCCGCCTGGTCTCCACCACCCGCGATAACTGGGGTGCCTATGAATAAACCAGTTTGAGAGCTTGCATCTGGGGAAATCTTGGTCGATGCAACCGTAGATTCAGTAAGTTCTGGCAACCAATCTTTTGACCAACCCATCCCCGAAAGGATTTCGTCCGACCATTTTCTCTCTCCTACATTAAGCATGGATGTGCCTGATGCGTCTGATACTTCGGAGAAAAATTCTCCAGTCAATCGATAGCGAATATAATCCTTGGGTAAAAGTACTTTGGAAATCTTGGAAAACACTTCTGGTTCATTCTTTTCAACCCAGCGTAATTTGGGAGCGGTGAAACCAGCAAGGATTGGGTTACCTGTAAGACGCAAAACTTCAGCTTCACCTAAAAGCTCGGTCATCTCTTCACACTCCTTAAAAGAACGCTGATCATTCCACATGATACATGGACGAAGAACTTGTCCATGAGCATCAAGGATGACCAAGCCGTGCATTTGTCCAGTTAATCCTATCCCGGCAATAGATTCGGATTCCACATTCTTTAATAATTCTTTTAATGCCTTACAGGTAGCCTCCCACCAAACCTCCGGATCTGTTTCGGCTTGCAAGGGAGCAGGTGTTTGAAACGGATACTCCGGGTTACTGCTAGCAAGGACTTTACCGGATGAATCAACCAATAAGGCCTTGATCGAGGATGTACCAACGTCGATTCCAATAAATTTCATAACTTATTTATCAAACCAACCCATTGAGTGTTGGCAACTGGAATGACCAGCCAAGCCAAATACCTTCATTTTCCAAAAGGTAGCTTGTAGAGTCCCCAAAGCCAATATCAGCAAACTCCATTCTTGCACTTTGCTAATTCTCCAGGATAGCTATTTTGCAATGACAAAGGAAGATTCAATCGAACCCACAAAACAACCCATCCTACGAATTCGATATTGTCCTGGTTGCGGATGGATGCTCCGAGCAACTTGGCTCGCTCAAGAAGTGCTGATTACCTTTGCTCAAGAAATCGGTTCCGTTTCCCTGGAACCAGTGAAAGAAACAGCAGGAATCTTTCAGGTATGGTTGAATGATAAACCCGTTTGGTGCCGAAAGTTAGATTCTGGATTTCCACAACCTAAAGAGTTAAAGCAAAGAATCCGTGATCTTATTTGTCCGGGTCGAGACCTCGGGCATTCGGATAAATAAAATTAGGTTTTTTGGGCGGCCTGTTTACGGGCCACCGCTTTCTTGAGGAATTCATCCCCGATGACACCCAGAAGAATCACCAACCCGAGAATGCCAAATTCGAGGTGTGTCGATATACCGACCATATTTATGGAATTATAAATCAATCGAATAACTGCAGCCGCAATGACCACACCCAAGACCGAACCCTCTCCTCCCCGCAAACTACATCCACCCAGCACCGCAGCGGCAATTGCATAGAGTTCGTAAAATTCGCCCGTTTGAGCAGGTTGGACAGAATCCAATTCGAAAGCGAAAAGAATCCCCGCGATTCCGGCAAACAAGGAGCAGAGCACATAGGCGAGTATTTTCATCCTGTCCGTATTAATGCCGCTATACCGAGTACCTTCCTCGTTATTACCCAAAGCAAAAAGGTAGCGCCCCCAAATGGTACGACGCAAAAACACCGCAGCGGCAATGGAAAGAACCAATATAAAAAGAGCAGGTGTGGGAAGGTTAAACGATCCCAAAGCAATCTTTCCACTAAACAGAAAATCAAGGCCCTGTATTTGTTCTAAGTTTTTATAACCGGCATCATCTTCGTATGGCATTGGTCCAATCGACTGGTTGTCGGTAAGCCAGCGACCCATACTTCGGTAGACCAATAATCCACATAGGGTTACAACAAACGGCTGGACTTTTGCCTTGGTTATTAAAAGTCCGTGAAGCAAACCAATTCCCAAAGATAGTACCAAGGTGATTCCTATAGCACTCCAAGGGTCCATCCCTTCCAGTTTAAGGCAGATTGATAAGACCACCGAGACCAAGCCAACGACTGACCCGATAGAGAGATCAATACCGCCCGTTATAATAACAAAGGCAACTCCCAGGCTCATCACTGCGTACAAACTCGACCATTTGATCAAGTTTTGCATGTTGTATGCGTTGAGGAATTTAGGATTGATTACTGCCGTGATCACAAAGATTGCAACCAAGAGAATAAAGATACCAAGTACATTTTTTTTCATATAAACTTATTAAATTAGGCCGCCACCAAATTACCGGTTGCCAAGTTCATGATTGCTTTCTCGCTCAATTGATCCCGACTAAGTTCACCAGATATTTGTCCCTCGTGCATAACATAGGCCCGATCAGCCATGCCCAAGACCTCTTCCATCTCACTGGAAACAAAGAGAATGGCCATGCCCTCTCCTGCCAGTTTCTCCATCAGTTTGTAAATTTCTCTTTTCGCTCCGACATCTATCCCGCGTGTCGGTTCATCCAACAGCAATAATTTAGGAGACATCGCTAACCATTTTCCCAAAACAATTTTTTGCTGATTTCCTCCGGAAAGAAACCTCGCCATCTGTTCGAAATTGGGTGTTTTGATCTTCATCGATTTTACCGCATTTTGGGTGACCGCCCGTTCTGCATTTTCATTCAACCATCCACGCGACGCATCTCTTTGTAAACTTGGTAAGCTACTATTTTCACGTACCGACATGGGCAGGACCAAACCGTGTTGTTTTCGATCTTCTGGAGCCAGAGCAATACCTTCAGAAATTGCAGCTCTTGGATTTCGAATTTCTTTCACTTCTCCACTAATTTCCAAGGAACCACCCAGGGCTGGAGTTACCCCAAAAATAGTTTGTAAAAGTTCTGTTCTACCTGCACCTACCAAACCAGCAACTCCTACAATTTCACCTTCAGAGACTTTTAGGGACAAAGGATGCTGGGGGTAAGATGGACAGCGTAAATCTTTAAGGGATATAACAGGCTTACCGGGACGATGGACTTGCCGGTCGTAAAATTCACTTAATTCGCGACCAACCATAAGTTTGACCATATTATCGTGATCAATCTGATCCTGCATTAATTCTCCCGCATTTTCTCCATCACGAAAAACGGTTACCCGATCAGCCAATTCCTTGACCTCTCCAAGACGGTGGGAAATGTAAATCACACTTATTCCCTTGGACCGCAAATTCTTAACCACCTTAAAAAGAGTTTCCGTTTCTTTTTGCGAAAGACTACTCGTAGGCTCGTCCATTATCAGCACACGGGCGTTACAAGATAAAGCTTTGGCAATTTCAACCAATTGTTGTTTACCAATCGGTATCGATCCGGCAAGCGTATCAACAGGGAGATCAAGCCCAACCTGAGAAAGAAACTTTTCAGTCTGCCTACGTATTTCCGATTCATCAATAAGGCCAGCCTTCGTCGGTTCGCGCCCAAGAAAAACATTGGCTGCCAAGTCGAGGTTCCCACACAAATTGAGTTCCTGATGAATTAAAGCGATTCCCTCATCCATCGCGTCGTTTACATTACGGAAGGAAACCTTTTTGCCACATACAAGAAACTCGCCTTCGTCAGCTGGTTGAACCCCAGCTAAGATTTTCATCAATGTGCTTTTACCTGCTCCATTTTCTCCGATTAGGGCAAGAACCTCGCCTTTTTGTAAGTGGAGAGACACCCCCCGAAGAGCGAGTACCCCCGGGAAACTTTTTTGTAATCCGCTTACCTCAAGCAAGGGGCTGGAGGTTTCGTCCATCCTTATTGTTGCTTACCCAATGCAGCCATTTCTTTCTTCTTGGTCCAAAACTCCTCCACATTGGTTCGGTCAACTACAAGAAAAGGTAGTTCAAAATATTGGGCATCGGGTTGCTTTCCTTCATGAATAGACTTGAGCATTTTAATCGATTCATACCCATACTCCCAAGGTTGTTGACTGATCGTCCCATGGGCATTTCCGTCAAGAATTGCCTGCAGGGTTGCATCCTGCTCATCAAAGCCACAAACCTTGATTTGATTTTGTTTATTTGCCTCCCTAATCGCATCAATACAAGCGGGAGGATTGTAAGCAAACAAACCGACCATACATTTTAAATTTTTATACTTGGTCATGGAATCCTCGGCATTGCTCTTAGCCTTGGCTTTGTCAAAATTATCAGTGCGCGTGTCCAAAACTATGTATTTTGATCCTTCAGCCTTTAAGTCCGAAGCATCCACTGGATCGAACTTCACTTGGTCGAGCTTCTGCATTGGTCGGTTTAATAATTCATCGATCACTCCCTGCCGGCGTTGGCGTGCATTGAGTTGTTCCAATCGCCCCACAAAAATCATCACTTCCCCACCCCCCGGAATGGCTTTTTTAACCAAGCTACCGAGAGCTCTTCCAGCTTTATAATTATTTGTTCCGATGTAAACAAGACGGTCGCTTTTAGGAGCATCCGCATCCTGAGTGATTAAAATAGTATTTTGCCCAACTTCATTAAGAAAAGGAGTTTGGTTCTCCGCATCAATCGGACTCACCGCAACTCCATCTACACCTTTGGCAAGCATAGCTTCCATCATCCGTTTTTGATCGACCACTCCTTTAGGAGGCATCAACACTTCGCATTGCACCCCAAATTCTTTTTCAGCAATACGCACACCAGCGGCACATAAATCCCAAAAGGGATCAATTCCATTAGTCACATAGGCGAATGTTGGAACATCGGAAGCTTTTTCTAATTCTGAGTGGTTTTCTCCACCACAACCGCTCAAAAGAACGAGCAAATAGGAAAGAAAGAATAGTGAAAGGGATTTTTTAATATTCATCGAATTAAATAAAGAAGGCAGGAGTCAAATCGGTCAAGGATTACCAAGGAGTTCGTCCACCATTTACACAAAGGGTTTGGCCGGTAACAAAAGAGGCTTCATCGGAAGCAAAATACCTTACCGCCTGTCCAACATCCTTGGGAGATCCCCAACGACCCATTGGGATGCTACTTAAATATGCATCCTTATCTTCCTGCGGATCATCAACATGTCGATCGGTGGGTATCCACCCAGGAGCTACCGTGTTTACGGTTATTCCAGTGGACGCAAGTTCCACGGATAAACTCCGACTCCATCCAATCTGCCCGCCCTTCGCCGCAACATAAGCAGTAAACTGCGGAACGGACGCATGAAATACTTCACTGGTGATATTTATTATTCTACCCCATTTACGCTTTTTCATTCCCGGCAATGCAGATTGGGCAAGTAAAAATGGACTGAGGACAAAAAAATCGTACATCTCACGATAGAAGTCGGAATCGTACTCCTCGATTGGTCTTTGAGGCTGTGGTCCCGTGGCATTAGGCACAATTACATCGACCGATCCAAATTTTTCCTCCACCGCCTCAACCATCGAACTAACCTGCTCTTGATCGGTGACATCTGCCCGAACCACCATGACATGAGCTCCCCTAGATTGAAGAGACTCCCGCGCTTTTTCAGCAACCTCTCGATTACCATGGTAATTGAGCGCCAATTTGGCCCCGGCATCTGCCAAACACTCAGCTATTCCCAAACCCAATCCTCTTGTGCTTCCGGTTATGAGAGCAACTTTATTCTTTAGTGAAAAACTCATTGTTATGATATTAGCAGTTAAACTGAATATTAGAAATATGTATTATTGACGGTAGCATACCGATTTTTGACATATATTTTTGTAGAAATGAAAAACCGGCTATTAGACTTTTTTTTGTTTAGACTGAATAATTTGATATTTCAAATGTATTTGAAATATCAAATTTCATTTCGTTCATTTAACCGTGGTAAGGTTGAGCTGGCGTACCCTGAGCCTGCAAACCATCGACCACAAAAACATGCCCTGCACCTGCTTCTTCTAAAGTTTTGTGAATTCCGGTAGTAACAAACAATCGGTCCAAGCGATTTCCACCAAATGTACAGGCGGTGGTCTCAACACAGGGAAGTAAGACCTTCCGCAAAAGCTCTCCAGTATCGGGATTTACCTGTAAAACTGCTCCACCGTGACACATCGCCACCCAGAGCATTCCCTCGGAGTCCATGGTCATCCCATCTGGAGAGCCCTCAACACCAAACTTGGTAAAGTCTACTGCAATACGGGAATTTTCGATCTTTCCACTCGCAAGTTCATAATCATAAACGATCACCTTTTGAGTCGGAGTATCAATGTAGTACATAAGCTTTTTTTCTTGGTCCCAACAAATTCCATTCGAATTGGTCACTCCAGAGATCATTCGTTTCAAACTACCAAATTCATCCAACTGATAAAGGCTGGCATCTCCCGTTTTTTTAACCGTACTTATCGTACCCGCCCAAAACCTTCCACCTGGGTCACATTTTCCATCATTAAAACGATTATCAGGTCGTTTTTCCGCTTCCGGATCCGCCAAGCTAATTTTTGATCCATCAAGGGGATTAAAGCGGTAAATCCCCGAATCTCCCGCACACAGAAGATCACCTGACTGGCAGGGAACCACAGTGCCTATTCTCTCGTCCATGTCCCAAATCTTTTCCACCCCGCTTTGGGTATCTAACCTAATTAGAGCGTGTCCTTCGATATCCACATAATATAGATGGTCCTGCCAAAAGATAGGACCTTCGCCCCACTTGGAAGATCGAGAACCGATTTGCTCAATAGTTAATTCACTCATTGGAATATTTTGATAATCGTAAGGTTTAAGCCTTGATCAACTCAAAGGAGTCCTTGCTGTCTTTGACCACCCACCCAGCTTGTTGAATCTTTTCACGAAATTGATCGGCGGCCGTCCAGTCTTTCGATTGCTTGGCTTGCCATCTTTGCTCTGCCCATTTCTTCACTTCGGCTGGAACTGCCTCTTCTTTTTCTTCGGAAAACCTAAGTCCAAAGAGATCAAGGACTGACCGAAAACCTGTTCGTAAACGATTTATCTCCCCTGCCCCGTTTGCATAATTACCTTTTGATAAGGCTTCAGATATCTCGCGTACCAATCCAAATAATTTCCCTAGTGCATCCGAAGTATTCATATCCTTCAGGATCGCTTGTTGTACCGGTAAAAAAGGACCAAATTCAGTTGCAAGAGATGAACCGAGCGGTGAAGCTGAGCTGTCAATTTTCTTTGCAAAATCAGCTAACTTTTTTATGGCCTTCTGAGCAGCCTTGAGGGAATCAAAAGTAAAATTAAGTGGTTGTCGATAACTCCCAGATAATAACAGGTAGCGTACTTCCTGGATGCCATATCCCCTGTCAATAATGTCATCCAGGGTATATAAATTACCCAGCGACTTGCTCATCTTTGTTCCCTCAACCATCAAGTGGGCTATATGAAACCAATGACGCGCAAAGGTCTTACCAGTAACGCTCTCGCTTTGAGCAATTTCGTTCTCGTGGTGAGGAAAAATCAAGTCGACGCCACCCGAATGCAAGTCGAAAGATTCTCCAAGATACTTCATGCTCATGGCACTACATTCAATATGCCAACCTGGACGGCCCTGCCCCCAAGGAGACTCCCAATAATTTTCTCCGTCATCTTGTTGACGGGCTTTCCAAAGAGCAAAGTCTGCTGCTGAATCCCTTTCATACTCGTCAGATGTTTCCCGAGAAATTTCGTTTGTTGTGATTTCACGTTCTGCAAGACGCGAAAGCCTCCCGTATTTAGCGAAAGCCTCGACTTTAAAATAAACTGACCCATCGCTTGCCTGATAGGCATTCCCAGCTTCGATTAATCTTTCAATTAAGGAAATTTGTTCGGGAATATGATCAACTGCAGAAGGCTCAGCATGTGGAATCATTAAATTAAGCAGTTCACAATCCTTTTGAAACCTTTGTGCCCAGCGATTCGTAAACTCCCCCAGGCTTAACCCCTCTGCCTGAGACTCGCGGATGGTCTTGTCATCCACATCGGTGAGGTTACGCACATGGTAGGTCTTTAAACCGTTGGTTTCCAAGACCCGTCGAAAGACATCCTGTAATACAAATGTTCGAAAATTACCCACATGTGCAGGCCCATAGACCGTTGGGCCGCAGCAATAAAAACGTACCGTGTCTCCATCCATAGCATACATCTCCCGAACCTCTCGGGTGAATGTATCGTAAAGCTGAAATGGCATCGAAAGAGGACTATTCCTCGGTAATCCGAATAGGTTTAATGTCCCACTTGGGATTTTGCCCTAAGAAACGGCAAGGATTGTTATGAAAAATCTCGACTGCCTCTTGAACCGCGTGTCCACGACGGCGATATTCGACAATACATTCCTGCAAGGTAAAAGGATCGCTCGGGCCCCAGTCCGCAGAGGAATTAACTAATAACCGTTCTGTAGGATATTTTTCTAAAATATCAACCGCCCGGCGGGGGCTACATTTGGTAACAGGGTACAGGGTCATACCCGCCCAATAACCTGCATCCAATACCCATTCAATTGTCTCTTCCTCGACATGATCGATCCAAATTTTATCAGGGTTTACATCCATCCCTGACAATACTTCAAGCACGGTTTTTGTACCATGAGCTTTGTCTGACAAATGAGGAGTGTGGATGAGGACTAATTGATCATGCTTCATGGCCATTTCCACATGGGCTTCGAGTGCGGCTATCTCGTTGGGCGTGGATTTGTGCAATCCAGTCTCGCCTACTCCCAGGCAATTTGGCTTATCCAGAAACTCAGGCATTTGCTTGAGCACTTCATTCGTGAGTTCCACATTTTCTGCTTCTTTGGGATTTACGGCAACCCAGCAAAAATGACGGATACCAAACTCAGCCGCACGGGTTGGTTCAAATTCAGAAATCTGAGCAAAATAATCGATAAATGTTTCCGGGTGCCTGCGGTCAAACCCCGCCCAAAAAGCGGGTTCACAAACCGCTACAACTCCAGACATTGACATTCGCTCATAATCCTGCGCGGTGCGGGCTATGGCGTGATAATGTGGCTGAATGATCTGCATGAGGAAAAAGCGGGGTTTAAAATCAGTTAATTTTAGCGAAATGAGTAAGCAATTGCTCCGCCCGATTTGATTTAGTATGATCAGTATTAGCCAGTAATTGCATGGCTTCCCTCAAGGATTCAAGTTTACTCTCATCCTTCGCATTATGACCTTCCCGGCTAACCGATTCATCGTACCGGTCGAGCAGAGCTGCCACTTCGAGTAAGTCGCGTCGGGCTTCCAAAAAGTAAGTATCTAAAGTTTGCTTAGGGCTCAGCATGACGGAGGTAAGTTAGAGTTGGGGAATTACAGAAGAATGATGATGAAGAATCTTAGGATCGCTTGATTCATCAACTAGGAAGGTGTAGCGGGCAGGAAATTCCTGGCGGGCTTCTCCTTCTCCATGAAAGAAGGTGTAAGTTCCAGTATACAAAAATTTCTGATTCCCAATGTCTTGACGCAGTGTACCTGCTTGATCAAAGGAAACACCCGCACCCACTCGGGTGGTAAATGCATCGAAGTAAGCACGAATACCCTCTGGATTGTCAATAGACTTGGAAGCAAAAGTCGCCAGCAAACGGGCACTTCTAGCATAAAGGGCACAAACCTCGTCGACCAAACCAGCGTTCACTCGGTCATTCCATAAATCAGTTAAGTTTCTCATCGTTACAAATGATCTCTCTAAAGAAATACTTCTATACACTCAATATCATATGATGGTTTGGGGTAAAAATAAGTCTTTAACCCAAAGACTGCTCCCACTGCTCAGGTTTAAATCCTTGGAGCACCAATTCCTCTCCCACGAGCACGGGTCTTTTAACCAAGTTACCTTGTCCGATCAAGAGCTCAAAAGCTTTATCTTCTGTTATTTCAGGGATTATTTCTTTGATCGAAGGATCGCGGTAATCTTTACTTGAAGTATTGAAAAGTTTTTTTAGTTCACCGCCGTGACTTTTTAATAACCTGGCCAACTCCTTTTTGTTCGGCGGGTTATCTCTTATGGGTATACGCTCGAATTCCAACCCCCGAGACTCCAACCAGAGGCGAGCTTTTTTACAGGTAGAACATTTTTCGTATTCGTAAAATTTGAATTTCATTGGTTTAAGGGTATAAGAATTGTAGGTTTAATATTTTTTAACCCCATTACCTTTTCCAGCCTTTTTATGAAGTCAACTCTACACCGGACAATGGGAAGCTACTTTGCCCTTGCTTTATTAACCTCCTGCTCACCAGCCGGGAAACCTGATACACCCTCTTCCAAAACAAAACAATCTTCCATGCAAGTTTTGCAAAAAACCCTAGACAACGGTCTCACCGTTTACCTCAGCCCCAATGCCGAAGAACCTCGCTTTTATGCAGAAATCATTACCCGGGCTGGAAGTAAACACGATCCTTCAACCAATACGGGACTGGCACATTACCTCGAGCATTTACTTTTTAAAGGTACCCGCTCATTTGGTACGGAAAATTTTACCAAGGAGGAACCTCTGCTCCGACAAATCAGTGAGTTATACGAACAAAGAGCCACTGAAGAAAACGAGACAAAACGAGATGAGATTTACCGACAAATCAATACCCTATCCACGGAAGCATCGAAACTGGCAATCCCCAACGAAATGGACCGTGTATACAGTGACATGGGTGCAAAGGGATTAAATGCCCACACTTGGCACGAGGAAACCGTTTACAAAATTGACTTACCTGCTAACCGGCTTGAACACTGGGCGAAAATTGAAAGCGAACGATTTGCTCAACCAGTCTTTCGCTTATTTCACACTGAATTAGAAACGGTCTATGAAGAAAAAAATCGGGCGATCGATAACAAGCATCGGTTGATTTACCGTGCCGTAAATAATCTACTTTTTAAAGTTCACCCATATGGTCAACAATCCACACTAGGCACTGTCGAGCACCTAAAAAATCCATCGATATATGCGATCGAAGAATTTTACTCCACCCATTATGTCCCCCAAAATATGGCTATTTGCCTATCCGGAGACCTCGATCCTGAGCCAACTTTTGCAATCATAGAAAAGTATTTTGGCAAATGGAGTGGACCCGAGAAACTTCGTCCCGAACCATCTTGGAATGAAAAACCCTTAAAAGGGCGTGAATTCGTAGAGGTAGAGTATTTGGGAGAAGAGCATGTGGTCCTTGCTTTTCGTACAGCACCCAAGCACCACGCGGATTACCCAACTTTGCGCCTGATTGATATGATCCTCGACAATGCAGTGGCCGGTTTGATCAATCTCGACCTGGTTGAAAAACAAAAAGTTCGGGCGGCAGGGTGCTACCCACAAAACCTTAATGATTTCGGTGCCCACTTTCTTTATGGTACTCCCAAAGATGGACAAAGTTTAGAAACAGTCGAACAGTTGCTTCTTCAACAAATCGAACGAGTCAAAAAAGGAGACTTTGAGAATTGGGCCTTGCAAGCGGTAATCAATGATTTCAAAAAACGACAAAAAGAAAATTATGAGAAAAACGACCAAAGGGTTGAATTGCTCCGGGATACCTTTTTGGCGTTTGTTGACTGGAATGTTACCTTGAACGAAATCTCCGAAATGGAACAGGTAACTAAAGCCGACATTATTCGTGTAGCTAATAAATATTACGGAAAAGATTATGTGGTCGGCTTTCGAATCGATGCCCAACATGACCTACCCTCCATCGAAAAACCGGCCATTGATCCACTAAGCATCGATCCAGATAAGGGATCCGCATTTATGGAAGAAGTTGATCAGCTTTCCTACGAACCACTTCAGCCTAAATTTCTTGTTCCAGAAAAAGACTTTTCAGTACGAGAAATCTCTCCCGGAATTCGATTAATTTACGCATTCAATCCACTCAATGATCTTTTCAACTTGGATGTCCGTATGGATCTTGGCTTTGACCATCAACCTATGCTTTCCACTGCAAAGCGCATGCTTGACCGTGCAGGTGCAAGACAAATGAGCTCAGAGGATTTGAAAGTTGAATGGTATAAATTAGGTACTGACTTCGGTTTTGGAGTCCAGGAACATTTTAGCAGTTTCTTCATCAATGGGTTGGATGAAAATTTCCTGTCCTCCCTACAATTAGCTGAGTCACACCTTCTATTCCCAAATACATCTGAAGAAATCTGGAATGAAACTAAAGACATTATTTTATCTGAGCGAGATGATGAACAAAAAGATCCCAATGCCCTAACCCATGCACTGGCTCACTTTCATCGTTATGGAGAAAACTCACGCTATCTTAAACGTTCCTCAGATGCGGACCTAAACAATTCAACTACTTCAGGCTTGTCCGAATTGCTCAAACAGGCTGTAGAGTCTCCGCGATCCATACTTTATTTTGGCCCTCAATCCCCCGACATTGTGGAACAATGGATACGTAACTCATTTCTCGGAGTTCTACCACAGCACAAAGCAGCAAAAATCGAACCGGACCGCTCGTTAAAGACTAAGAAAGACCAAGTTTACTTTTTGCATAAGGAAATGGCTCAAGCTCAAGTTCGATTTGAATTTCCCTCTGGTCTACTTGACGAATCACTCACCCCCTCTATTCAAATTTTTAATGAATATTTTGGTGGTGGCATGGCTGGTCTTGTCTTTCAGGAACTTCGCGAAGCAAGGGCATTAGCGTACTCAGCATGGGCTCGTTTTTTCACTCCTTCCCGGCCAGGCGAAGAAAATGTTATGGTCGGTTCTATCGGTTGCCAGGCGGACAAAACCATTGATGCAATGAATGCATTCATTGGTTTACTTAAAAAAATGCCAGTGAGCAATACACGATGGTCATCCGCACATGCTTCTCTGCTAAGTGCTTATCGTACCAACCCAATTACTTCTCGGGCGATTCCCAAGTTTGTTTATGATGTCGATGCTCTTGGATTAGAGATCGACCCTCGGGAATCCAGATTCAAAAACCTGAGCAAAGCAAAGATTGATGAATTTGAAAAATTCTACCAAGATAAAATCAAAGCCAAATCAATTTTATTTTCGGTAGTGGGAGATTCGACCAGAATAAATATGGATGCTCTCAAAAAATTTGGCCCATTTACACAAGTAAGTGCGAAAGAACTATTTCGCAGGTAAAAGTTGGGGATTTACGATTGGGCACCTCGAGGGCTCTCGGGGATCTTTCCGTTGGTTGGTGGGAAAGCAATACCCTCTTCCTCCACGCTTTGATTTAAAGTTGGCTTTAGAGAATTTTCGGATTGGCTCGGTTGAACTGCATCAGTTGTTTCAGGGAGCTTGAGTACTTTCCTGAAAAAATTAAAAACCTTGGCACATTCGATCTTTTTTTGGTCTTGGTTATGGAGTCGTAAAATTAACTTTTCAGATTTTCCCGTGGACAGGTCTGTCATATGGCAGTTACAGCTTGCCTTCTGTTTTTCTCCAGTTGGAAACTCGACGACATCAATCATTCCCATGGGAAGAACCTCATTATCTTGACCAACTAATTCCATCCGTAAAGACACTCTATTTTTGTCGAAATTGAAAAGGCGCAGGCTATTAACTTTACGAGCTTTATCTTCTTTCAACATATTTTCCATACCAGTTCGTAAGGAATTAATGATTTCAACGGATCGATTCATTGGGGTTCAACCATCTTCATAATTGTTGCCCGTCAGGCAATAGAATTTTAAATCTATTTTTATGTCTATCGGTTTGGATTATAGAGGAGTTGCAGAACGGGAGTTAGATAACTCTTCCTTTGATAAAGAACTTTTTGAGTTATGCCTTAAACATGCCTCTAACGACAAAGAAAGAGCCCGCATCATTTACATTCACCGAAGAATCGCCGAATTGGAAAAAAAAGAGCCAAATTTGGACCAAATTGAAAAATGGCCCATGTTAATTCCTTTACTCATTCTGTACACTTTGGGAACCATTGGCGTTCTTTGCCTAGTTTTTGTGTTTTTAGCAAACCGTCTGGATTGGTGGTAACACCCCAAAAGTCGACAAAAAATACTAGTTGGCTAGCTAATAAAACTTGAATTATTTTAATGAATTATATGCTATGGACTAATTCTATTTTGAATTGATAGAATGAATTCCTAATCGTTTCATGCCCCCCAAAAAAACAAAACAAAAAGAGCCCGAGCTTTATGAGTACCGATTTTCTTTTAAAGTCGATGAGCGTAGCACATTTGGGCAAAGACATTACCTTGCTCACAACGCCCGCGACGCTTTGGGTATGTTTGCATATGCTATGCTTAAAAGTTTATTTGATCAAAAGGTTTCCCAAGACCAAGAATTTATAATAGCCAATGAGTTTGTAAAAATTCACGACACCACAGTAAGATCTCCAAAGTTTGAATTAGATGACCCTCTCCCATCTCACTCATACAAAGCTACTTCTGATAAGCCTGTATCAAAAAGTGAAGATTCACCTGATAAAATAAAAGGAGTCGTTGAGGAAATGGCACAGCGGCTAGAAATTATCAAGTTTGAGGAATTTAATCGATGGTCTAATCGGTGGTATCCATTGCGCTTACCCTTGGAAGAAATAAAAGAAGAAGATGCCTGAAATCGTTGAGATGACTAGAATACAGATTGGTTGATGGTTTGTATTTTTTGTGTGTCCAAACTGACCTAATTAAAACTTTAGGAATCTCACCGCATAGCCTGACTGAACAGAAAATTATAGATTATCTATTTTAATTGGATTCTGGAAAAAACCTTTGTAAAAACAACCGTTAAAGATTCCACCAAGGTCCAATACATATTTAATAAAATAAAAATTCACCAGATAACAGTGCTTGGGGGATGACTCGACTTTTCAATCGTTGTTTATTGACGGCAACAATCCTAATCTATAGTTAAGAAGGCTTACATTCGGGTCGGTAGCTCAATCGGTAGAGCAGTGGCCTTTTAAGCCATTGGTTCCGGGTTCGAGTCCCGGCCGGCCTACCAAAAAGATAAAACAAAACCTATTCCATGAATGTATTTTGTTCGTTTTAAGCCTTAATTCGTGAGGTAACAAACGATCTTACTTTTAACCAATTAATTTTGCCAGTAGGCAAGATTGGGATTTCTTTCACAAGTAACAATTCTTTGGGTATCCAAAGGTTTGGTAAACCTCTAATTTTAAGGCCTTTTTTAATTTGGTTAAGATCACAGTTAAAAGATGACACAACGATTAAAGTTTCACCCTTTTGATCATTCTCCAAAGAACATACAACCAACTTAGGACCTCCTGATTGGCAAATCTCCAAAAGATCAGTAATTTCTTCCTCTACCCGTCCATGCGGCACCATTTCTCCCCCGATTTTGGAAAAGCGTGAACTCCTTCCTTCAATCCAAAGAAAACCGTCTCGATCGAGTCTTCCCAGGTCGCCAGTTTTGAACCAACCATTCTCATCGAGCACCTTA
>Ga0209600_1000592_pt1 | contig 27783 bp, 18 predicted proteins | sample COGITO_mtgs_1104_FD_185518 | JGI IMG/M metagenome (GOLD analysis project Ga0209600, IMG submission 185518) | Pelagic marine microbial communities from North Sea - COGITO_mtgs_110421 (SPAdes) (version 2) | ecosystem: Environmental > Aquatic > Marine > Epipelagic ... | reverse complement strand
TTTTAACGCTGTTCACAATCCGTTACAAGCGCCAGAAGAAGATATCAAAAAATTCAAAACAGGAGATCCTAAAAGAGATATCTTACATGCCATGCTTTACAGAATGGATATAGCAGTTGGTAATGTGGTAGAAGCTTTGAAGAAAAATAAAATTTACGATGAAACATTGATTTTCTTTTTCTCTGATAACGGGGGAGCATCTTCTACAAATGCAGATAACTATCCATTAAAAGGTTACAAACACTCTATTTACGAAGGTGGACACCGTGTACCGTTTATTGTAAGCTGGCCTTCAAAATACAAGCCAACATCATCTGATGAGCCAATCATGTCAATTGATATTATGCCTACAATTGCTGCTGCTATTGATGCAGAATTGCCAAAAGATATTATCTACGACGGTAAAAACTTGTTAAATGTAATGGACAATAAGCTTACCAAACCACTACATGAGCAATTGTATTTTGATGGAGCTGATGATAAGTGGGCTGTGAGAGAAGGAGATTGGAAATTGTTGTACAACAAGAAAAAAATAGAGCTATACAATTTAGCTGAAGATATTTCTGAAAAGAATAATTTAAATGAACAATATCCAGATAAAGTTGCAGATTTAGAGCAAAAATACAAAACGTGGAGAAGTCAAATGGGTGACCACATCAGACCTCCAAAGAGTAGCAAAGCAGAAAAAGCAGCTAGAAAAAGTGCGAAAAAAGCAGCTGCTGAAAATGGAGGAAAACAAACCGAGGTAACTGAACCTAAGGAGAAAAAAGCTAAAAAAGAGAAAAAGAATAAAAAATCTAAGGAAGAACACGCCTAATTAAGTATAAGGTTTTTTGACAAGAATAACCTCTTAAAAAAAGTGTTAAGTTAGTTTAAGTTAATAGGGCTGCCTCATAATTTATGAGGCAGTTTTTTTTCAAATTGTTTAGGTTTAAAATTAACAGAGTTTTTTATTTTTAGAATCAAAAAAAATATTTTAAAATAAAAAGCAGTTTTGTGTTTAAAAATCTGTAAAGTGATAGTTTTCTTAGGTTTTAAAGGGGGATTTAATCGTTTATTAATGTTTTATTAAGCTAATGTTGCTAAAATTGAATAAAAAAATCAACTAAATAAGTTTTTATGAAATAACACTCTTCAAAAGAAAAACGAATTACAAAAACAAAATAAAAACTAAATTAACCAAACAAACCAAAATGAAAAACTTAAAGATAATCCTTTTCTTTCAATTCTTTTCACTTATCCTTTATGCTCAAGAAAATATAGTAACGGGAAATGTTAAAGACTCGAATGGAGATGTTTTGCCAGGAGCATCGGTAATTGTAAAAGGTACTAATTATGGTGCAATTACAGATTTTGATGGTAATTTTAAAATCAATTTAAAAGACAAAAAGAATGTAGAATTGATATTCTCATATGTAGGTTACACTGATGCTGAAGTAGCAGTTGGTGATAAAACCAATATTGATGTAATCCTATATAGCGGAAATCAATTAGATGAAGTTGTTGTTATTGGGTATGGAACCCAAACCAAAAAAGACGTAACAGGAGCGCTTGCTGTAGCAGATGCTGAGGATTTGCCAACGATGGCATCAGGTAATTTTTTAGACAATCTTCAAGGTCAAATTTCTGGAGTTCAGGTAAATTCTACTTCGGGAGCTCCAGGTGCAGGTATCAATGTAAGTATCCGTGGTGCTAGTTCTATCGATGGAGGAACGCAGCCACTTTATGTAATTGACGGAGTTCCTGTTGAAGCAGGAGATTCTAATGTTGCTGTTGCAGAGAATGATCAGAATTCTGGTCTTGGAGATATGTCTTTTATCAATCCTTCTGATATTGAATCTATGACTGTTTTGAAAGATGCGGCTGCTACCGCAGTTTACGGTGCCAGAGGAGCCAATGGAGTTGTTGTGATAACTACCAAATCTGGAGGTCAATCTGGAAATAAACTTTCTGTGAATTTGACAACCTTTGTAGATTATTTACCAAATCAAGTGCCTGTTTTGAATATGGAAGAATATGTACAAATGAGACATTACAATTCCCCTGGAGGATCACCTCTTTACAGTACGAACAGTGGAGATCAAGAAGACCCAACATGGATTGCCAGAGAGTACCATCCTGATAGCATTGTAAATGTGAACCTTCAAGATGAAGTTTTTAGACCTGCCCTTAGTCAGCAAGTAAATATTGCATTTAATAGCGGAACCGAAAATAGTAAAACTGCAGCATCTCTAGGGTATCTAAAAAAGAATGGTATTGTAAAATATACAGATTACGAGCGTTTTACTACCATGTTAAAATACAAAATGGACGTCAATAAACACGTAAGTTTAAGTTCCAATATCAATGGGTCAATGGGAAGAACCAATGCAGTACGTGGTAATGCTCAAGGTAATAGTGTGAGTGCTGGTATTATACAAAGTGTATTAAATTCTACTCCAGGGTATGTTATCACAGATCCTTCTGAAGAAAATCCAGATGAAGAATTTGACGATGAGTTGGATGGAGAATTGTCAGGACCTTTAGAATTGTTGAGAGATGGTACCAAAATAACGACCTTAAACCGTTTAATTGCTTCGCTTGCATTGGATGTAAATATTACCAATGATTTGAGATTTAGATCTAGGTATTCCGGACAGGTCTCAAGTTCACAAGCAGATTTGTTTTATCCTAGAACGCTTTCTCAAGGTAGAAGATATGGAGGAAGAGCTATTTTAAAAAACACCAGTTCTAGACGAATGGATTGGCAGAATACACTAACCTACAATACTAGTTTTGATGTTGTAAGAATGACTTTGCTGGGTGGTTTTGAATTAGGAAATCAGGTAAAAGAAACTAGAGAAACTGAGAACAGAGATTTTGCCGTTGGTGCAGGAGGAATCTACAATATTCAAGAAGGGGTAAATCCACAAATCCCCACATCTTTTCAAACCAAAAATCAATACACTTCATATTTTTCACGTGCTCAATTTCAAATAAAAGATAAATATTTGTTTTCAGCATCTTTTAGAGGAGACGGATCAAGTAAGTTTGGAGAGAACAACAAATGGGGGCATTTTTATGCTTTCGCTGCAGGTTGGACACTTAGTAACGAAAGTTTCTTAGCTGGTGCCGACTATATTTCGTTGTTAAAATTGAGAGCCAGTTATGGTACCACAGGAAACGATAGAATTCCTGATGGGTTGACTCGTACAAATTACCAAATAGGTTACTACCCAGATTCATCAAATAATAATGTGATGTCTTTTGGAATTGCCAATTTAGGGAACCCTAATTTAAAATGGGAAACTACTACACAAGCCAATATAGGTATCGATGGTTCTATGTTCAACAATCGATTAAATTTTACTGCTGATGCCTACTACAAAAAAACCGAAGATTTGTTATTGAATTTAAATATTCCTGCCTACTATGGTATTGGTGTACAAGTTCAAAATATTGGTAGAATAGACAATTCTGGTATTGAACTTTCCATTTCTGGGGATATCATTAGAAATAGCAAATTCAATTGGTTTGCATCCTTTACTGCAACAAGAAATATTTCTGAAATAATAGATCTTGGTGGACCAACCCAGCGTTTGTTACCACAAGGAACTTCAACTTTTAGAGAGATAGGTATACTAAGAGTAGGTGAGCCTGTAGGTTCTTTCTATGGCTACGTATATGATGGAATTTACGACTTTGAAGATTTTAAGGAATTTGATCAATATACCACCAGAGAAGCAGCAGCAAAGTCTTATAGTCCAAATATAACGTATACGCTAAAAGAAGGAGTAACAGATATTGATAGCCATAATGTTCATCCGGGAGCCATGAAGTTTAAAAACTTGACAGACGATGATGGTGGAGAAAATTTAATAACTCAAAATGATAGAACAACCATTGGTAATGGTAATCCTGATGTTTTTGGAGGTTTTGTAAACAGATTTACTTTTGGGAAATTCAATGTTGATCTATTTTTTAATTATTCTTTAGGGAACGAAATTTTTTACGCAGGTAGGTTTTTACGACAAGGAGGTAAAAGTAAAAATCACAATATTACGAAAGAATTCTGGAGTTCTACTTGGAAAGAAGATGGTGGAGTTTACAATGACTACAGCATACGTGATAGACAGGGTTCTTCTTTAGAATCTTCTTATTATGTTGAAGATGGTTCGTATGTGAGATTAAAATCTTTGAATGTAGCCTATAACTTTGATTTACCAGAAAATTCTGGTTTTCGAGGTTTAAGAATTTTTGCTAATGCAAACAATCTGTTAACATTTACCAAATATGGAGGTTTTGACCCAGAAATTCAAGGGATTAACAAGTTGGTAAGAGGTGTGGATAGAGGTAGCTACCCCGTAGCAGTAAGTATTTCAGTAGGGATTAATGCTAATTTTTAAACAAAAAGATGATGAAAAAAACAAATTTATATATCGCATTGCTTAGTGTTTTTACAATGATTAATATTATTGGGTGCGATGACTATTTAGAAGAAGTTAATTTTTCAAGAATACAAAAACAAGAAGTGTTTAAGAGTATAGAAGGTGCAGATGCAGCAGTATTGGGGGTGTATTCGTTGCTTAGTGAATCAGGTCCAGGTTTACCAGGTAATTTATTCGGGGCAAATGGAACTTGGTTTAGAGGAAACAATTGGATGTCATCCTGTAATAATGACGAGCAATTACTTGAGCCAGATCCTAATTTTAATTCCCCTGCTTGGATTACGTTGTCAAGTTTATCTTACACTTCAACAAATATCCAAATTACTTCAACATGGATAGGTTTGTATCAAGGTATTTTTAGAGCCAATGCGGTGTTGAACAATATTGATAATATAATTGATGAATCACCAGAATTGATTGCCTCTTTAAAAGGAGAAGCAAGATTTATGAGAGGTTTTTATTACTTTTATTTGATGACTTATTATGGGGGAGTTCCAATAGTGAATCAAGAGACAAGAGATAATACCATTACTAGAAGTTCTGTTGAAGATGTAGCTGCCTTGATAGAAGCTGACTGGCTTTACGCTCAAGAAAATATTATCGACGAAAAAATGAATCACAATGGAAGAGCTGGTCAATTAACCGCTACAGCTTATTTAGCCAAACTACATTTGTATTTAGCTTCAGCAAAAGAGTCTAAAGTATATAATGGTATTGAACCTTTTCCTTTAAATTCTTTTAATTGGGTTGATGATAAAGAGCATTATAATAAAGCAAAGGATTATGCAGATAAGGTTTATGATAGTGATAGTTATAGTTTGGTAGATAATTACGGAATGCTGTTTGTAAAAGCAGGAAGTGAAGAACAACGCGATGAATTTATATTTAACATTCAAACAAACGCACAAAATGGTGTTAGGTATAGTAGGTCTGCTGTGACTTTAGGTAGTAACGGTCTTGGAGGAGGTCAAGGTCTGCTAAGACCTAATGTACATATGTACGATTTGTATTTTGAAGGTGATACAAGGAGAGAAGCAAATTTATCTGGAGGAAAACTAAAAGAAAAAAATGGCGTAGAATGGTTAAATGGTATGAAATATATTAAAGTGACGCCTGTAAAACCAAAGAATTTAGACAAAAACAATTCTATTTTCGTAAATAAATATAGAAATCCAGCTTTTGATTTAGGAGAATTGAAAGAAAATACAAACACCGTTTTAGATACTAATATTCCACTGTTGAGGTATGCAGATTTACTTTTAATAAGAGCTGAAGCCCATTATAAAGTTAAAGCATCACGTGCTGGTATACCAAATGAGATGTTGTCAGAAGTAAGACAACGTTCTTTTCATAAAAAAGTTGATATCGATGATGTAAATGATCATTACCTTAAGGATGATTTTATGGAAGAATTATTAGAGGAACGTTCAAGAGAACTGGCCTTCGAAGGGTGGAGAAGAATTGACCTTTTTAGAACCAATAAATATGAAGATAGGATAGAAGCAATTGATGATTCTGATAAAACACCGTCAAATCTGCTCCCTAGGCTAAGTCAGATTCAGTTAAATTATGCTGACTATAAAATGTGGTACCCTATTCCACAAAGAGCTTTAGAGTTGTCTCCAAACATTATTCAAAACCCTGGATATTTAGATAATAATTAGCTTCTTATTAGTTTAAGTTTTTTGTTTAAAAAGGCTATTTCATCTTGGAATAGCCTTTTAAATATCATGTTCCTAATACAAACATTTTTGTTTGAGACGTTTGCTGAAGTAATACATTACCAATATATATGAATAGACCTATACAGGTACATTTTTAAAAGCAGGTCTTTAGAAAATCAATTCACCATAGAAATTGGTTATTAACTTGATACAGTATAAGTTCAAGTATCAATTTTTAATTCAAAAGGTGTAGAAATAGTGCCAGAAATAATAATTCAAGATAATTATTTAGAGGTAACTATAAACCAAAGAGCAGATTTGTATTTTGTGACGATAGTTACAAATTCAAATATCAGAGTTATAAAATTGGTTAAAAATTAAATTTCGAATAAAAGTTCTAAAATAACTAAAAATAAATTTTTTCATGATTAAAGTACTTGCGAAAAGTGTAGTTTTTCTAGTGACAATTTTTCAGTTGCATGCCCAACGTAATTATCCTCCCACGATCAATGGAGGGAAAGAAGTTGTATACAAAACAATAGATGGTTTAGATCTTAGATTATGGGTATTTTCACCAGAAAGGCACCAAAAAACAAGTCGAGTGCCAGCAATTGTGTTTTATTTTGGAGGGGCATGGAAAACCGGAAGTCTAGAACAATTTATTCCACAAGCAGAATATTATGCGCAAAAGGGATTGGTGACTGTATTGGTTGATTATCGTGTAAAAGAAAGAAATAATGTGGAGTCAAAAAAATGTGTTTCTGACGCCAAATCAGCCATCAGATGGGTAAGAACTCATGCAAAAGAATTAGGTGTGAACCCTGATAAGATAATAGCTAGTGGAGGTTCAGCAGGAGGTCATTTAGCAGCTGCTACAGCTTTGTTGCAGAATTTTGATGAACCCACAGAAGACAAAGCTATAAGTTCCAAACCAAAAGCTTTGGTTTTGTTCAATCCTGTTTTGGTTACCGCAGCCGAAGAGGGCGTAACGGATAATTATATTAAAAAGTTAAAAAACTTTTCAGAAAGTCGTTTTGGTACCTCGCCTAAATCCATGTCTCCCTACCATCATATCATAAGTGGATTGCCACCCACAATTATTTTTCACGGAAAAGATGATAAAGTAGTTCCAATAGCTTCAATTGAAGATTTCAATAAAAAAATGCTATTACATAACAATCGTTGTGAATTTTACAGTTATCCCAATGCAGGACATGGGTTTTATAATAAAGGAAAGAATAAGAACAAATGGTATCTAGATACGCTATCAAAACTCGATGCTTTTTTAAGTGATATAGGCTATTTAAATTAAAAATTTTAATAAAATTAGTTTTTATAGATTTAGGTTAATTTGTTTAAAATCAGAGCTAAATAATAAACAAGTAGTCATTGTTTCTAGGGTAGTTAAGAATTAATTAATTAAAATTTAACTCTCATATTTTAATATTGTTCAAAACTAAATTACAATTATGTACAAATTATTTTCACTATTTATCATAGCTTTTGTTTCTACTACGGCACTGTTTGCGCAAAAAACAAAACAGCTAAATGTAATCATTGTTTTTACAGACGATCAAGGTTATCAAGATCTTGGGTGTTACGGTTCTCCCAATATCAAGACACCTAATATAGATAAAATGGCTTCGGAAGGGATTAAGTATAATAACTTTTATGTGTCTAACCCAAAATGTAGTCCATCAAGAGCATCTTTGTTGACAGGTAAGATACCTAAGAATTCAGGTGTGGTTAAAGTATTTTTTCCAGATCGTTCAGGTATGGAAACTACTCAGGTTACTATAGCAGAGGTTTTAAAGAAAGTTAATTATAGAACGGCTTGTTTTGGAAAATGGCATTTGGGAGATATCGAGGGGCAATTGCCGACGGATCAGGGGTTTGATGAGTATTATGGAATTCCATATAGCAATGATATGACTATTGGTTCACAGCATGTATTTGCAGACAATGTTATTTTTAACCAGGGTTATACGCTTGCCAAAGCCAAAGAAGATCAGCAATTTGTTTTCAATGATCAAGAGGCTAAAAGGTTGAAAAAAAAGCACAAAAAACAATCTAGGAAAAATTTTGTGCCCATTTTTGAAGGAAAAATAATTGTAGAATATCCTGCCAATCAGGCAACACTAACTCAACGCTATTTTGACAGAACTATCGATTTTATAAAAGAATCTAAAGACAAACCTTTCTTTGTATACTTAACGCCTGCAATGCCACACATACCTCTTTTTGCATCAAATGATTTTCTTGGAAAAAGTGAACGTGGACTTTACGGTGATGTTATTGAAGAGATTGATCATCATATGGGGCAACTATTGTCTTATTTAAAAAAATCTGGATTGGATAAAAATACGATGGTAATCTATACCTCAGACAACGGTCCTTGGTTAAAACATGGAGATCAAGCAGGTTCTGCTTTGCCTTTAAGAGATGGTAAATTTAGCAATTATGAAGGTGGTGTAAGAGTACCCGGAGTAATATGGTATCCTAGTGAAATTAAAGGAGGAATTGTGAGTGATGACATTACTTCAACCATAGATATTTTACCTACACTCTCTACGATGATTGGAATTGATATCAAAGACTTAAATGTCGATGGTAAAATAATTCCGAGTCTTGTACCAACAGCTGCAAAAAACGAAGCTAAGGATGTAGCTTTGTATAGCAGACAATATATTGTTTCTGGCGTTAGAAAAGGAGATTGGAAATTATTAAGAAAAGGAAAGGGGGACAATGACCGCAAAAAAATAGAAGGTGAGTTGTTCAACTTAAAGGAAGATGTTTCTGAAGAAAATAATTTGATAGAATCGAATCAAAAGAAAGCAAAAGAACTTAACGAGCTGATCAATCAATACAACAAATAGTAAGTTGTTGTTGAATAACAAGCTTCAAATACTTAAATACTCAAATATGTTTTTAGTATAATTCATATTTGAATTATACTAAAAAATCAAAAATTAATAAAAGATTAAAACTTATGAATCGTTTAAATTTATTTATGTTATTGGTACTTACATCAATAATTACTGTAGCTCAAAAAAGAGCAGAGAATCCTATTGTAACTCATATGTATACCGCAGATCCTTCTGCTAGAGTATGGAAAGACGGACGTTTGTATGTATACCCATCAACAGATGTGAACCCTCCAAAGGGTGCTTCGCGTATGGATAGCTACCACGTGTTTTCTACAGATGATATGGTAACTTGGAAAGACCATGGAGAAATTTTGCATTCTAACGATGTAAAATGGGGAAGAGAAGATGGTGGATTTATGTGGGCTCCAGACTGTGTTTATAAAAATGGTAAATACTATTACTATTTCCCACATCCAAGTGGAGAAGATCGTCAATCAACTTGGAAAACAGGAGTTGCCATCAGTAAAAACCCTACGCGTGGTTTTAAAGTTTTAGAGCATTATATGGAAGGATTGGATCCATTGATTGACCCTAATGTTTTTATCGATGATGATGGTCAAGCGTATTTTTACCATGGTGGAGATCAAAAAGGACATCCTATTAAAGGAGGTAAATTAAAAGAAAATATGATTGAGATTGATGGTAAAATGAAAGATATGGAAGGCTTGAACAATTTTCATGAAGGACCTTTTGTTTTCAAACGCAAAGGAATTTATTATATGATTTACCCAGACAGTCATAGAAGTCAACCTATCAAAGGAAATCGAATGAATTATGCAACTAGTGACAAGCCATTAGGTCCATGGAAATACCAAGGAATCCTTTTAGACCCAACAGGTTGTAATACATCTCACGGTTCTGCTGTAGAGTACAAGGGACAATGGTACTTGTTTTACCACAATGCATCGATTTCAGGAAGAAGTAACTTACGTTCTATCTGTTTTGATAAAATGATATTTAACAGCGATGGAACGATCCAAAAAGTGATACAAACAGGAAGTCTTTCAAAAGGGGAATTTATTCCAGCTGTAAAAAATCCTTTAAAGTAAAATGATAAGGTTGTCTGAAGAGTATAAGCTACCTCTTTAGGCAACCTTTACTTTTTATATTAGAATCTACAAAAAAACAAATCCAATACTTTATGAAGTTATTTCCTATTGCAATTCTTTTACTAGGCATTTTATTGAAAGGGATGCCAGTGTTTTCCCAAAACAATCAAGAGAAAAAAAATATTTTAATGATCGTTTTTGACGATTTAAGACCTTTGATTGGAGCTTATGGAGAGCCAGATCCGCTGACCCCTAATTTAGATGCTTTTGCAAAAGATGCTGTCCGATTCAATAGAGCTTATGTGAATTATCCAATATGTTCACCTTCTAGAGCAGCTATGATAACTGGAGTTCGATTTGATTATTACAGCAAAGAGAAAAAGAAAAAGCTAAAGTTTGACGATATGATAGCTTCTCAGCAAACTTGGCCAACAATCTTAAAAGAAAACGGTTATTGGACAGCTACGCGTGGAAAAATTTACCACGGTGATGTGCCAAAATCTGAAAAATCTTCTTGGCATATTCCAGGAAATTTTTGGATAAACAAAGGTTCTAGAGACGGTGATGCAACTATTAAAAGTAAAATTGTAGAGATAGGTGGCGATCAAAAAGCTGTACAAAAATACATGAAAAAAACAGCCACACCTTCTGCTTTAATATATGCAAGTGTTGATGGACCTGATGATTTATTAAATGATGGAAAAACAACCAACGATGTTGTAGATTATATCAAAAATAAACGTGATAAAAGCAAACCTTTTGCCATCGCTTGTGGTTTTGGTCGTCCTCATTTACCTTGGGTGGCTCCTAAGAAATATTTTGATATGTATCCAGAAGATGCAGGGACATTGGCCTACTTTCCAAAAGGGACTAAAAAATCTATTGCAGATGAATTCTTCTCAGACAAGCATAAAAGTGCTGGTTGGAATGAAGGTATGGATGATGAAACTTCTAAAAAATTAATCCGTGGTTATATGGCGTCTTCAACTTTTGTGGATGCTCAAATGGGAAAAGTAATCAAGGCATTGAAAGATGAAGGACTTTATGAAGATACAATTATCATTGTTTGGGGTGATCATGGTTACCACTTAACCGATCATGGATTATGGAGAAAAGGTACAGGTTACAATGTTGCTTTGCGTAGTCCTTTGATGATAAAAACACCGAGTGTTACCAAACCCAAAGTGGTAGAGCATGTAGTACAAAATATAGACATATATCCTACAATTCTAGAATTGGCAGGAATAGAACAACCAAAATCGATTGGTTTAAAAGGCCACAGTCTTGTGCCTTTGATCGATCAAAAAAATCCTAAATGGAATCATTTCGCTTATACCTGTGCCAAACAAAGCTATGGAGTGGTAACGGATAAATATAGATTTACCAAAACTCAAGCTGGAGATTACCATTTGTACGATTTAGAAAAAGATCCAGAAGAATGGAACAATCTAGCCAAAGAACCTAAATATCAAAAATTGGTAAAAGAGTTAGAGACAAAAATGAATACTGTAGTTTGGAACAAGCCTTAATGGCTTGTTCTAAGCTTTGAGATGAGGGAGAGGCTTGAGGTTTATAGGCAGCTATTATTTAATATTTTAAAAAACCAAATATGTTACACACAACAAATTTTAATAAATTAAAAAGGTCTGTCTTAATCGCTGTTTTACTTCTTTTTACTTTCAATTTTACAGCCCAAAACAAGCGTCCGAATATTGTATTGATAATGGCAGACGATTTAGGTTTTGAATGTGTTTCTGTCAATGGTAAGTCTACTTATAAAACACCAAATATTGATTACTTGGCTTCTCAAGGTGCTCAGTTTTTAAATTGTCATTCACAACCTATTTGTACACCTTCTAGAGTACAAATCATGACGGGAATTCACAATGTCAGAAATTATACCAAGTTTGGTCGATTGGATAGAGACCAAACGAGTTTTGGAAATCTTTTAGAAAATGCTGGTTATAAAACTGCTATTGCAGGTAAGTGGCAATTGGGAGATCAGAATGATTCACCACAGCATTTTGGTTTTCAGCAGTCTTGTCTTTGGCAACACAAACTACCTAGAGATGATGAGAAGGGGCATGATACACGTTTCCCAAATCCGGTGTTAGAATTTAACGGAGTTGCCAAGCATTTTAAAAACGGAGAGTATGGTCCTGATGTGGCGAGTGATTTTTTATGTGATTTTATAGAAACTAACAAAGACAAACCTTTCTTTGTTTATTACCCTATGATTCTTACCCACTGTCCTTTTAGTCCTACTCCTGATTCTAAAGATTGGGATCCTAAGAGTATGGGTTCTTTAAAATACAAAGGAGATCAACCATCTTATCCATATATGGTTGCATATATGGATAAGATGGTTGGTAAAGTAGTAAAGAAGGTAGATGACTTAGGTTTGAGCGAAAATACCTTGATTATATTTACAGGTGATAATGGTACAGACAGGTCTATCGTTACTAAATTTAATGGAAAATCGTACCCAGGGGGTAAAGGAAGAACAACGGATAATGGAACTCATGTGCCCTTGGTGGTGAGATGGACGGGCAAAATTGATGCTGGAAAAACCTTTGAAAACATGATTGATTTTAGCGACTTCTTACCAACTATTTGTGATGCAGCAACAATTGATTTACCTTCAAACAATCCAGTAGATGGAATTAGTTTTTTACCACAACTTATGGGTGAAAAAGGGAGTGATAAAGAAGCTGTTTACTGTTGGTATTCTCGTAATGCAAAAGCTAAAAATCTTAGAGAGTTTGCAAGAAATGCAACATACAAACTTTATACAACAGGTGAGTTCTATAATGTGAAAAATGACTTTTTAGAATCCAATCCGATAGCATTTGAAAAGCTATCTAAAGATGAAAAGCAAGTACATTCTACTTTGTCTAGTGTTTTAGAAAAGTACAAAGGAGCAAGAAAAATTTCAAAATAAATACAATTTGTTATCTGTTTTTTAGTGGATTGTAAGATCGATTAATTCTTAAAAATATTTCATCTATGAATTCAACCTTTTTAAAAAAGACGTTTTTTTTATTTTTTTCGAGTATTTTTTTAGGATTTTCAATAAACAAAAAAAATCCCCCAAAAGAACGTTACAATGTTCTTTGGTTGGTTTGTGAAGACATGGGTAAATGGATTCCTCCCTTTGGCGATATGACGGTTGCTACACCAAACTTAAGTCGTTTGGCTTCAGAAGGAATTAGATTCACTAATTTTTATTCTACCTCAGGTGTATGTTCCCCAAGTCGATTTGCAATTGCGACAGGAACCTATCCTTCAGGAGGAGGAGGAAATCATATGAGAACAAAGTCGGCTACTGCTATTATAGGTTTGCCAAAATACGAAGCAGTTCCAGCACCAGAAGTTAAAATGTTTTCTGAATTGATGCGAAATGCAGGGTATTACTGTACCAATAATTCCAAACAAGATTACCAATTCAGAGCTCCTGTTACTGCTTGGGACGAAAGTTCTATTTATGCACATTGGAGAAATAGACCAGAAGGGCAACCATTCTTTTCAATTTTTAATTTTACTCAAACGCATGAGTCGGGCTTGTTTGAACCTTATGGTTTTAAAAGAGGAGAGCAAAGACACTATAACTCTGGAGATAGAACGCCAAATAAGAAAAAAAAGAGAGGTGGATTTTCTGAAGAAGAAACTACTGTACATGTTTCAAAAGATGCTAATTTTCCAATTCCACCTTATTTGCCAGATACAGAAACTGTAAGAAGAGATTTATGGAAGATGTATAATAATATTGGAGAAATGGACAAGCAAGTGGGTGCTATTTTAGCCCAACTTGAAGCGGATGGCTTGTTAGATAAAACAATTATTTTCTTTTATGGAGATCACGGTGGACCAATGCCACGTCAAAAAAGATTGATTTATGACAGTGGTTTAAATACCCCACTAATAGTTCGTTTTCCAGACAAACGCAATGCAGGAGAAATTGTAGATCAATTGGCGAGTTTTGTTGATTTGGCTCCAACTGTATTGGATTTTGCTGAAGCAGAAAAACCTAAATACCTTGAAGGGCAAAGTATATTTAATAAAGAAATTCCTCAAAGAAAATACATTCATGCAGCTGCTGATAGATTTGATGAGGCTACAGATGCAATTAGAGCAGTAAGAGACAAACGATATAAATATATCAGAAATTACAGACCAGAGCAGCCTTATTATTTAAAGCTTCAATACAGAGAGAAAATTCCAACAATGAGAGAATTGATTCGTTTGAATGAAGAAGGAAAATTAAACGAAATTCAATCACAATGGTTTCGGAAAACAAAACCTGCTATTGAGCTTTTCGATTGTATTGCGGATCCACATGAAATTAATAACCTAGCTGAAGATGCTAAATACGCTTCTAAAATAGAAGAATTGAGCAAAGAAATGGATAGGTGGATTGAGGAAATTGGTGATCAACCCAATTTACCAGAAAGAGAATTGATAAATCAGCTGTGGAGTGGAGCAGGCAAGCAACCAACAACTGCCAAGCCTGTAGTTGAAAAATACAATGGTAAAATTAAAATTACCTGTCCTACAGAAGGCGTTTCCATAGGATATAGAATTCCGAATAGAGAGGAAGTTATAAAATCATGGAAAGTTTACAACGATCCATTTGAGTTGCCTAAAGGAGTCAGGATAGAAATTCAAGCACATAGAATTGGTTATAAACCGAGTCCTTCTATTTTTTATAAAAATTAAAACAAACCCTAAATATTAAACAATATCTTATGAAACTTTTTAAATTATTTGCACTGTTGCTATTTGTATCAACGATGTCTATAGCTCAGAAAAGAGCTGAAAACCCTATAGTAACCCATATGTATACTGCAGATCCAACTGCAAGAGTATGGAGCGATGGTAGGTTGTATGTATATCCATCTTCAGATGTTTATCCACCTAAAGGAGCTTCTAGAATGGATGGTTACCATGTTTTTTCTACCGATGATATGGTAAACTGGAAAGATCATGGAGAAATTTTACACTCACGTGATGTTCCATGGGGAAGAGAAGAAGGTGGTTACATGTAGGCGCCAGATTGTGCTTTTAGAAACGGAACATATTATTACTATTTCCCTCACCCTAGTGGAACAGATAGAAAAACATCTTGGAAAATGGGAATTGCAACAAGTAAAAAACCAGCTTCAGACTTTAAAGTACAAGGTTATATCAAAGGTCTAGATCCGTTGATTGACCCGAATGTATTTATTGACGATGATGGACAAGCGTATTTTTACCATGGTGGTTTTCAAAAATATTGGCCTATCAAAGGAGGAAAATTAAAAGAAAACATGACCGAGATTGACGGAGAGATGCGCGATATGGAAGGTTTGGTAGATTTTCATGAAGGTCCTTTTGTATTCAAACGTAAAGGTGTTTATTATATGATTTATCCAAACAATAAAAATAATGGTGTAATAAGAGGAAATAGTATGTATTATGCTACTAGTGATAAACCTTTGGGTCCTTGGAATTACAAAGGAGTTATTTTAGATCCTACAGGTTGCGGTACATCACATGGTTCTGTAGTAGAATATAAGGGGCAATGGTACTTGTTTTATCACAATTATGCCTTGTCTGGAAAAGGAAATTTAAGATCAATTTGTTTTGACAAGCTTTTTTTCAATGAAGATGGAACAATTCAAAAAGTTATACAAACAGGAAGTATCTCTAAAGGGAAACATATACCTGCTGTAAAAAATCCATTAAAGTAAAAAAGGAAGTTTTTTAGATGCAATTATTAGCTAAAAGTAAAGGAAGTTTTAATTTTCTTAGCTATTAAGTTATTATTTAACGAATATTTATAGTTAATTAATACCTCAAATATACTTTTAGCTAATAATTAAACTTCTAAAAAATATTTGAATAAATGAACAAGTTATATGCAATTTTTATTCTTGGACTGAGTTGTGTTTTTACTGCTTGCACAAGTGATGTTGAACACAATAGAGATAATACGAAATATGTAAATCCATTTATTGGTACTGGAGGTCATGGTCATACTTTTCCAGGTGCTGTTGTTCCAAATGGAATGGTACAATTGAGTCCAGATGCGCGCACCAAAGGTTGGGATGCTTGTGGAGGTTACCACCATACCGATACATCGATCAAAGGGTTTAGTCATACGCACTTAAGCGGTACTGGAATCGGTGATTTGGGAGACTTTCTCTTCATGCCTTTTACAGGTGAAAACAAATTAAATCCTGGTACTAATGAAGCTCCAGATGAGGGATATAGAAGTAGGTTCTCGCATACCAATGAAATTGCAGAACCGGGGTACTATTTTGTAGATTTATTAGACTATAACATAAAGGCAGAACTTACTGCTAGTAAAAGAGTAGGTTTTCATAAGTATCAGTTTGAAGAAGGTGCGCAAAAAAAGTTGTTGATCGATTTTGTACACAGTCTTCAAAATAGAAATGTAGTAAATAGTGGTGTTGAAGTTATCAGTGATAAAGAGTTAAGAGGTTATAGACAGATGAATGGTTGGGCTCCAGATAGGTATATATATTTTCATGCCGTTTTTAGTCAGCCTTTTGATGTTGAAATTTTTAATAAAGGATTGCACTTAAAAGATGCTAAAACAGCTCAAGGGAAAAAGTTACTTTCTGTTTTAACATTTAAAGATGATGTTGACGAAACATTGATGGTGAAAGTTGGAATTTCTTCAGTTGATTATAATGGAGCAAAGAAAAATTTAACCCAAGAAATTCCACATTGGGACTTTGATACTGTAAAAGAACAAGCAAAAACTTCTTGGAAAAAACAGTTGTCAAAAATAGATGTAGAAGGAGGTACTTTGGATGAAAAGACTATTTTTTATACCGGTTTGTACCATGCAGCTTTGAGTCCGTATGTTTTCAATGATGTTGATGGAAGATACAAGGGAATGGACGGAAAAATACATCAGGACACTGCTACTGTCTATACCGTTTTTTCATTGTGGGATACCTTTAGGGCTTTTCATCCTTTGTTAAATATTACCGAGCCAGAAAAAAACAATGCCTTTGTAAATTCACTACTTAAAAAATACGAGCACGGGGGCATATTGCCAAAATGGGAATTAAATGCCAATTATACAGGAACGATGATTGGATATCATGCTGTTCCAGTAATAGTTGATGCTTATATGAAAGGGATTAAAGATTTTGATGTTGAAAAAGCATATGAGGCAATTGTACACGCATCAAAATTTGACACTTTGGGCTTTCATTTTCCAAATCGTAGAATAAAAATGATGCTATCTCCGATGGGAAAGTATTACAATGAGAAACTGGGTTATATACCTTCAGATTTAGAAAATGAGTCTGTATCAAAAGCCTTAGAGTTTGCTTATAACGATTGGTGTATCGCACAAATGGCGAAAGATCTTGGTAAAAATAATGATTACAAAGAGTATATGGAGCGTTCTAAAAGGTACGTGAAATATTTTGATCCAAAGACAGGTTTTATGAGAGGTGTGGAATCTAACGGTACGTTTAGAGAACCTTTTGATCCTGCTTTTTCAAGACATAGAGAAGACGATTATGTAGAAGGAAATGCTTGGCAATGGAGTTGGTTTGTGCCGCATGATGTAGATGGTTTGGTTGATTTGATGGGTGGTAAAGAAAAATTTGTAACAAAGTTAGACGAACTTTTTAGTACAAGTTCTGAATTGAAAGGTGAAAAAGTATCTGGAGATATAACAGGTTTAATTGGGCAATATGCACATGGGAATGAACCGAGTCATCATATTACCCATCTATACAATTATGTTGATGAATCGTGGAAAACTCAAAAATTAACGGATAGTATTATGAGCTCTTTGTATTTCAACAATCCAAATGGTTTGTCGGGGAACGAAGATTGTGGACAAATGTCTGCTTGGTATATATTAAATGCAATGGGTTTCTATTCATTCAATCCAGGTTCAACTCAATATAGTTTGGGAAGACCAATTTTTGACAAGGTTGTTATCAACCTACCAAATGGGAAGAAGTTTGAGATCGTCGCTCATAACAACAGTGCAACGAATAAATATGTACAAAATGTTCGTTTGAATACTAAAAAAATGACAAAACCATTTTTCAATCATGAAGAGCTTTGCAACGGAGGAGTGTTAGAGTTTGAAATGGGAGCAGATAAAAACGAAAAAACTTTTAAAAACCAATAATTATGAAAAATAAACTAATACTAAGTTTTTTACTACTCTCTACTGTATTTGGGTATGCACAAACAAAACATGCAACACAAAGCAATTATCCATCCTACAAAGGTTTGGTAATGGCGGGCTACCAAGGATGGTTTCGAGTTCCAGGTGATGGTTCTGGAGATAAATGGGTACACTATGGGGCCAATGGGAAGTTTGACTACGATCACAATACCATCGATTTTTGGCCAGATGTAAGTCAGTATAAAAAAACTTACAAAACCAGTTTTAAATTTAAGAATGGCGACCATGCAAGGGTTTTTAGTTCTTTAGATAAGAGCACTACCGATTTGCATTTCAAATGGATGCGCGAATACAATATTGACGGTGTTTTTATGCAGCGTTTTTTCAATATCGCCAAACAGTATAAAAAAAGCAATATTTCAAACGATGTGATATTGAAAAATGCAGTTTCTGCAGCAGAAAAGAATAACCGTGCAATTGCTGTTATGTACGATCTATCTGGAATAAAACCAGGAAAAGATGACTGTTCAGTGATTATTGAGGATTGGAAAAAATTGGTAGATCAGTTAAAAGTTACCCAAAGCAAAAACTATTTGCAGCACAATAAAAAACCTTTGGTTGCAATTTGGGGTATTGGCTTTCCTGACAGACCTTATGAAACAAGAGCTATTGGAATCAATAGGTTGATTGATTTTTTAAAGAACGATCCTGAGTACGGGGGTTGTTCTGTAATGTTAGGAGTACCAACTTATTTTAGAGAGTTAGACAAAGATTGTTTGCCAGATACTTACTTACATGAGGTCATAAAATCTGCAGATATTGTTTTACCATGGATGGTGCAACGCTTTACGCCTTTGTTACATAAAGATGAGTTGAGGTATAGAGACCATGTAATTGCAGATATTCAATGGTGTAAAAAAAATGGTGTAGATTATGTCCCTTTGACTTATGCTGGGTTTAGTTGGCACAATTTGTCTAAAAGAAATCCCAATTCTACAAGACATACTTCTTATGGAGCTATTCCTCGATTAGGAGGTCAATTTTACTGGGAATTAATTTACAACGCTATCATTGCAGGAGGTGAAATGTTGTATGTGGGAATGTTTGATGAAATAGACGAAGGAACTGCAATTATTCCTGTTTTAAACGATCCACCAAATAGTGATAAAGCTCATTTTGTAGGGAATGACAATGTGGCTCCAGATCATTACTTGTTTTTAACAGGACAAGCATCAGCGATGCTAAAAAAACAAATTCCATTAACGCAAAAAATGCCCATTAAAAAATAATATGATATGAAAATAAAAAGTGAATTAACAGCATTGCTAATTTTAGTTGTCTTATCAGTTTTGTCTTGCAATACAGTGAAACCAAAGCAGAATCAAGTAGCAGAAAAAAAAGATAAGAATGTTCTATTCATTATGGTAGACGATTTAAATCCTACCATTGCTACCTATGATCACCCTGTTGTAAAAACACCTAATATAGATAGATTGGCTAAAATGGTCGTGCAATTTGACAACGCACATTGTAATTTTGCGGTTTGTGGGCCGAGTAGAAGTTCTCTTTTAACAGGACTTTATCCCGAATCTATAGGTGTTACAGATAATAAAACACCTTTAAGCCCACTTCTAAAAGACAAAACTACTTTGCCAAAACTTTTTAAAGATAATGGCTATGAAACCGTAGGAATGGGTAAAATATTTCACGGTACAAAAGAGGTGTTCTGGGATCCAAATGCTTGGGATAATTTTTACCGATTTAAAGAGACGAAATTAGGAAAAAAAGGAGAAGGAAGAAATTTAACAGATGGCAAACTAAAATGGTGTAGATGGTTGGCTGCTGATGGAGGAGATGAAGACCAACAAGATGGTCAAATCGCAAAAAAAGCAATAGAAGTTATCAAAACAAAAAGAGACAAACCTTTCTTTTTAGCTGTTGGATTTAAAAAACCACACGATCCTTTTATTGCTCCTAAAAAGTATTTTGATATGTATCCATTGGAAGATTGTAATCCGCCAGTTTTGCCAGATGGATGGAAACCGGCTTATCCGCATTCATTACCTGGAGAAACCAAAACTTTCAATGAATTTACAGATTTAGAAAAACGCGAATTCTTACGTTCGTATTATGCATGTACAACTTTTATGGATGCCCAGTTAGGAAAAGTACTTAATGCATTGGAAGAATCAGGGCAAATGGACAATACATTGATTGTTTTCTTTGGGGATCACGGCTATCACTTAGGTGAGCACAATTGGTGGAACAAGGTAACCATATTTGAAAAAGGTACCAAAGCACCATTTATAATGGCAGGTAATAGCGTGGGTAAAAAAGGCCTTCGTTCGAATTCGATGTTTGAGTTTGTGGATATTTACCCAACAATGGTAGAACTGATGGACTTAAAAAATGTACCCGATTATTTAGAAGGAAAAAGTTTTGCAAGCATTGTTGAAGATCCGAACAAACCTTTTAGAACAGAAGTAAGAGCCATAACTCGAAGAGGGCAAATGTTAGGGAGAACTGTAAAGAATAATGATTGGCGATATATAGAATGGGATGAAGGTAAAAAGGGAAGAGAACTCTACAATCAAAAAACAGATCCAATCGAATACCATAATTTAGCTGAGGATAAAGCGTATCAAGAAGTTGTAAAAAAAATGAGTGCTTTGTTGGCTAAAAAATAAGAGATTTTTATTTTTGCAATACTACTTGACAAAACTATTAGATTAAGAATTAATGGAAACATCAGAAAAACTCTTGCCAATAAAAGGGCAGGTTCAGAATTATGCATGGGGAGGAAGCAATTTTATTCCTGAATTATTAAATATAGAAAAAAAAGGAGGTAAAAAATATGCAGAATACTGGTTAGGTGCGCATAACAATGCTCCTTCTTCAATATCAGTAGGAGAGACTCCTGTTTTTTTAAATGATTTTTTAGCGGAGAATTCATTGTTGAAATTAGGTCCTAAAGTGCAGGAGAAGTTTGGAAGGCTTCCATTTTTGTTTAAGGTTCTAGACGTGAGTGATATGCTGTCTATTCAAGTACATCCTTCAAAAGAAAGTGCTGAAAAAGGATTTCAAAGAGAGAACGAATTGAACATCCCCTTGACGGCTTCAAATAGAAATTACAAGGATGACAATCACAAACCAGAAATTATGGTTGCCTTAAGTGAGTTTTGGTTGTTGCACGGTTTCTTAGAACGCTCTAAGTTGAAACAAGTTTTACAGTCGATTCCAGAATTCAATTATTTAGAAACCGTATTTGACAAAGAAGGATACAAAGGTTTGTATAAAGAGGTAATGCTTCAAGATCAAGAAAAAACAAATGCTGTTTTACAACCTCTAGTTGATAGAATTTTGCCTTTGTATGAAAAAGGTGAAATAGAAAAATCGAATCCAGATTATTGGGCAGCAAAAGCAGTTGTTTCAAATCCAGATATTAAAAATTTAGACAAAGGAATTTTTTCTATCTACTTTTTTAATATTGTAAAGGCAAATAAAGGAGAAGCCGTTTTTCAAGATGCTGGAATTCCACATGCTTATTTAGAAGGACAAAATATGGAGTTGATGGCAAATTCTGACAATGTACTAAGAGGTGGCTTGACACCAAAACACATTGACGAGGATGAATTGTTAAAGCATGTAGTGTTTGAAGAAACCATACCGAATATTTTACAAGGAGATATTCAGCTAGATGGAATTGAAAAAATATACAAGAGTCCTGCACCAGACTTTGAATTGAGTCAATTGAGAATTTGTGATGGACAAACCTATACTGGGAATTCTTCAACTGTAGAGATTTTAATAGTATTAGATGGAACTGTAACTTTTAAAGGCGATGATTCTGAATATACAGTTACTAGAGGAGAGTCTATAATGGTAGTTGCAAATTCTACCTATACAGTTACTACTTCGGAAACAGCGGTTTTGTATAAGGCTACAGCACCATAAACTACTTTGAAATAAGGAAGTTTATACTTTACAGATGAAAATTAGGGCAACTCTAGAAAAGTTTTAGGACTATATAGAGTTGCCCTAATTTGTATACCTAGATTAGGCAATTGTATTAAAATTGTCATAAAATAATTGTTAGCAGTGTAATTATAAATCTGTTAATCAATTTTTCATAGCTTATTAATGTAGATTGTTTTACTTTACAAAACGTATTGTTTACTTTATTAACCTGAGTTCGATTAAAAATTAGTTTAAATTACAGAGACAAAAAAAGCAGAGAATTAGTATATTAAAGTGTTGAATTCTAATATATAATTAAATCTCTGCTTATGATTATAGAAAATAAAATTACGGAAATATTTTGTGTTGTTGATGAATTTTGTTTAGAATATGATAAATCAGTAAAACACTTTTTGATAGGCAATACATCAAAACGACCGCCTAAAATGTCAAAAAGCGAAATTATCACTATCACAATATTATTTCACATTAGTGGATATAAATGTTTTAAACATTTTTATCTTTTTTATGTTCAAAAGCACTTGACACAAGACTTTCCTGATACGGTGTCATATAATCGTTTCACAGAGCTTATTCAACAAAACTTAATGCCTATGACTTTGTTTTTGAAAACATGCTGTCTAGGAGAATGTAACGGGATTTCATTTGTTGATTCTACACCAATCCGAGTTTGTAAAAATAAAAGAATAAAGCGTAATAAAGTCTTTAAAGGTATTGCTACAACTGGGAAATCAACCATGGGCTGGTTTTACGGATTTAAACTTCATATCATCATAAATGATAAGGGAGAAATATTGAATTTCACTATAACACAAGCCAATCAAGATGATAGATCTCCTTTAAAACAAGAACGATTTTTAGATAAAATATTCGGTAAGCTATATGCTGATAAAGGATATATAGCAAAAAGTTTAGCTGAATTGCTCTTTATTGATGGAGTACAGCTAATTACTCAATTAAAAAATAACATGAAAAATTCATTGATGTCAATCTCTGATAAAATTTTACTCAGAAAGAGATCCGTAATTGAAACTGTAAATGATGAATTAAAAAACATCTGTCAAATCGAACATTCAAGACATAGATGCTTTAATAATTTTATAGCAAATATCGTAGCAGGGTTAATAGCTTACAGCTTTTTTCCTAAGAAACCTGCAATTAAATTTAAAACTGTAAAATCTTCACAAATTACTTTGTTTTAATAATCGAACTCAGGTTATTATATAATTTTATAAAAACAAACACGCCATTTTACACAATAATATGATGATTCTGTGCTATAAATAATGCTGCTAGACCATCAAGAACTATAACAAACTCAAGTTAGGTCATAACAATTCATACTGTTATGGAACTGATAATATTCTTAGAACTGAAAATTCTATTTTTTACGACAATGCTACAAGCTATGTCACCACGATTGATTATCGACATAAAAGGAAACTGTATCGAGAAGCATTCCAATTATTAAGGTTTCATTTAGCATAACAAAGTTAGCAGCATAAAACCACTACCTTTTTGTTATCTATGATGTAACCCTATTTCGGAGAGACTTATTGAATTTCAAAATCAGCTGAGATACTCAACTTTTGATTGGCCTTCATCTCAACTTCCAGAAGCTTATTGCCATATCGAATATTACAAAGTCCATTTTTGTTTGCAAAAACCTCTGCATTTAGCAATTTACCGCCTTTCCATGAGATATTTAATTCAAAACCACCCCTAGCTTTCAAACCAGAAATAGTTCCTTCTTCCCAAGCTTTCGGTAAGGCTGGCAATAATTCAATGATACCAGTATGAGATTGCAAGATCATTTCCATCATTCCTGCAGCACCTCCCATATTTCCATCTAATTGAAATGGTGGATGTGCACAAAATAAATTAGAATAGGTTCCACTTTTTTGTCCCATCGATCTTCCACCTTTTATAGTTGCTGGAAACAGCAGCCTTCTATACAATTTATAAGCACGGTCTCCGTCTTTTAAGCGTGACCAAAAATTCGTTTTCCAAGCCAAAGACCAGCCGGTCCCTTCATCACCACGAGCATTCAAACTTACCTTGGCCGCTGCTGCTAATTCTGGTGTTTTATCTAGTGATATTTGTTTTCCTGGGTGTAAGGCAAATAAATGCGATACATGACGATGTGTACTCTTTGGATCATCTACATCTTCTTTCCATTCTTGTAACTGTCCCCAACTACCCACTGTAGGTGGAGAAATTTTATCACGTATTGCTATAGCTTCTTTTTTAAAGTTGGTATCCAAACCTAAAATTTCACTCGCAGCGATGCAATTATTTAATAAGTCCCATGCAATTTGATGATCCATAGAAGCTCCAAGCGAAATACCACCATGTTCAGGAGAATAAGAAGGTGATGATACTAAATATCCATTTTCATCTTCTATCAAATAATCTATCCAAAACAAAGCAGCTTCTTTCATCATTGGATAGGCTGTTTGGTTTAAAAATTGTTTGTCTTGTGTAAATTCGTAATGTTCCCAAAGATGCTGACACAACCATCCGGCTCCTCCTGGATAAAACCCCCAAGGAAAACTCCAGCCTGGTGAGGTGTATCCAAAAGGATTGTTCATGGTATTAACTGTCCAACCACGCGTATTAAAAAACTCCTTTGCCGTTACTTTTCCTGGAGCTACTAAGGTTTCCATATAATCAAACAAGGGTACGTGGCACTCATTTAGGTTCGCAACTTCTGCTGCCCAATACAACATTTGTTGGTTGATATTCATATGATAATCACAAGCCCAAGCAGGGTTTGTGCTATTGTTCCATTTTCCTTGAAGATGCATCAGCATTCATCCAGGCCGAGAAGCGGCTATCATTAAATATCGACTGTACTGAAAATACAATTCTTCCAATCCTGCATCCGCTTTTCCGTCTGCATATTCAATCAAACGTTTGTCGGTAGCTAGACTGTCTTTTTTGTTTTCACCTAAATCAAATGTTACCCAATCAAATAGGTTGCGATAGTCTTTATGATGTGCTGCACGTAATTCTTCGTAAGATTTCCCTTCAATATGCTGCAGTACTTTTTTGTTTTCAGCGATATAATCATTGCTGTTATAAATTGGGTAGGCAGCTTTATAATCTGTTGCCGCTACATGGGAAATAGTTATGTGTTTTGCCCCAGAGATAAAAATTTCTCCATCTTTATATTTTACAACTCCATCTGTTTCAAATTTCATACAGGTTTCGAATTGCATTCCGTTGTCTGCAACAAAACCTTGAAATGAATAGGTTGCATTTGAGAAGGTTTCTTTGCTTTTCGTATGTGGGGATTTGTAAGTTATAGAATAGTCTGTATCGGTTGTGCTTTCAAATCTATATACCATTGTTTTGTCTAGATAACTTCCAAAATAAGTACGCAAATATTGAGTATCTCCTACAGAATAGCGCACACGACCTTCCGAATTTTTAATATCTAATTCTCGAGTATAATCGGATACTTTAGCTCCATGTTGTACTTCAACAAAAAGATCTCCCATGGTTTGCTGAGCCCCATAATCCCCGAATGAAGATTTTGCCCCTTTAGCCTTATGTATTACCCCTGTTAATTCTCGGTTTGCCAATTTATGGGCAGCTTCCATTTCTCCCGCATCTAATAATTTTCGCACTGCTGGCAAATGTTTCCAAGCCTCATTTTTTACACCATTATTATATCGTTCTCCAGTTCCAGGTCCACCGCTCCATAATGTACCGTCTGTAAACTGAATTTGTTCTTTTTCGATGCCACCAAAAAACATGGCTCCTATAAATCCATTCCCAAGAGGCAATGCCTCCGATTGCCAATCTGTAGCTGGTTGATTGTACCAAAGTTTTAAAGAGTTGTCTTTTATTTTTTCAGTTTTATTGCAGGCTGTGAATCCAAAAATGACGGATAGTAAAAGTAATAGTATATAATTTTTCATGGATACCATTTAATTCTTTTTCAATTGGATCATAAACCATTAGCTTAATTTATTTCTCCATCTTCCACTTCTACAGCAGCTTAAGCAACTTTAAGAAAGTCATCCTATTCTCTATTTATTTTCCTTTTGAAATTTTTCTTTTAGGTATTACTATTCAGGTTGTTCTAATTGATACTCTTTATCATACAGATTTAATTGATTACGACGCCATTTATCTCCTTCTAAAAATTGCACATGTGGAGTTGACACATCCCAATCTCCCAATTCTTTAAGTAAAGCTTCCACAAGATCCAAGTTTTCTCTTGCCACATTATGTTGTTCCGAAATATCTTCATCTAAGTTGAAGAGCAAAGGCAAACGATCGGGCAAGCGCACTAATTTCCAATTTCCTTTTCGAATCCCCGCACTGATAGTAAAACGCCACAACATTGTGTTATGTGGAGCTTCTTTTGCAGCGTTGCTTAAATGAGGATAAATATTGACTCCATCAAGTTTGTCTTTTTTTGTGATTTTCCCACCTGCAAGCGCCACAAAGGTTGGCGTCAAATCTAAAGAAGTAATGGCACTATCATACTTACCACTTTTCAATTTCTCTGGATATGAAATAATAAAAGGAACTCGAATACCTCCTTCTAATAAAATTCCTTTACGACCATTAAACGGTGCATTGATAGAACCATTATTGGTGTCTGGCCCACCGTTATCACTTAAGAAAACCACCACTGTATTTTTATAAATATCTTGCTTTTTGAGTTCTGCAATCATTCTTCCAACGTTTACATCCAAACGATGAACCATGGCTGCATAAGTACGTCGTTTTTCATCTTTAATATTTTTATACCTTTTCAAATCTTTTTCTAAGGCTTGCATAGGGGCATGCGGTGCATTGTACGAGGCATATAAAAAGAAAGGCTCATTTTTATGTCGTTTGATAAAATCAACACATTCATCTCCTTTGTCATCCGTGATATAAGTAATCGGTTGCGGTGTTTTATAGTTTGAAATGATAGGTCTATTGTATTTTTTGTTGGATGTATTATCTGAAAAATAATTATGTCCACCAGCCAGATAGCCCCAAAATTCATGGAATCCTCTTTTGGTTGGATAAAATTGTTGTTCTTCTCCCAAATGCCATTTTCCAACAATTCCGTTAACATACCCTAAAGCCCCTAATCTATCAGCAATTGTTTTTTCTGTAACTGGTAATCCTGAATATTCAGGATTAAATTGGGGAAGTGCATCCGTTAAATTATTATCATAACCAAAATTGACTTGATTTCGTCCCGTTATCAATCCCGCTCTTGAAGGTCCACAAACCGGAGCTGAGACATATCCCTGCGTACATATAACACCACTCTTCGCCAAGGCATCTATATGAGGTGTTTTTATTTGTGTACTTCCCGTAAATCCAACATCTCCATATCCTAAATCATCGGCTAAAATGATAATAAAGTTTGGTTTTCTTTGTTTGTCCTGTGCAGTAACACTCAATACCCCAAGCAGTAACATTCCTGCAATTAATTTTATACTCATTTACCCGTTGTGCATTTAGGGATATAATGTAAAAAAGTTGTGCAACCTGCTAAATAACAGTAGATTGAGGTTTAGACACAACAATTTTACGATGCACAACTTCCAAGCAAAT